>Ga0207646_10000297_pt1 | contig 67606 bp, 61 predicted proteins | sample KBSK5502metaG_FD_184343 | JGI IMG/M metagenome (GOLD analysis project Ga0207646, IMG submission 184343) | Corn, switchgrass and miscanthus rhizosphere microbial communities from Kellogg Biological Station, Michigan, USA - KBS K5-50-2 metaG... | ecosystem: Host-associated > Plants > Roots >... | reverse complement strand
ACTCTGACCTGAAGGGTCCCGAAGGTCATCGCAATCATCTCAGTCAAGGGTCGAGCGAAACGCCCCGATGGTCTATTCGTGGCTTCCTTGGGGGGACGCGATACGGGGACCTCAGCGCGCCACATCGATAGTAGGGGTCGAACCCCGAAACCCAGGCGGGCGTCGCCGAGATCCGATTGGAGGGGTCTTGGTCGCGACGGCGCCACATCGGTTGCAGCTAGACGCCAGTCGCCATGACTGGCTCGAGGGTCGGGGACCCTACCTGAGCCTAGTTGGCGGTGTCGATGATGCGACCGGCAAAGTCCCTTGGGCCTGTTTTCGAGACCAGGAGGATGCCCAAGGCTATTTCATCGTCATGCGCCAGACAGTGGCTCGGTTCGGAATTCCGATGGCGGTCTACGCCGACCGCCACTCGATCTTCTACCAGGGCAAGGAGATGCGGCTGCGCGAACTGTCGCTCGAAGAACAACTGGCTGCCCACCGCGAACCGACCCAGTTCGGTCGCCTTCTCAATGAACTTGGAGTTCAACTCATCCACGCTCTGTCGCCGCAAGCCAAGGGTCGCATCGAGCGTCTGTGGGGAACCTTTCAGGACCGCCTCGCCGGCGAGCTGCGCCTTGCCGGAGCTGCCACCTGTGAACAGGCCAACCAGGTGCTCCGACGCTTCTTGCCTCGACACAACAGGCGCTTCGTCGTCAGCGCGCAGCTGCCCGAGACGGCTTGGGTCCAGTGGCCTCATGGCCGCAGCCTGGACGAGCTCTTCTGCTTCAAGTACCGTCGCGTCGTCCTTAATGACAACACTGTGCGAATCGGCAGGCTCATCATCGACATTCCCCCTCCGGTCAGCCACGCCCAAGCCCGTGTCGACATCCAGGAGCGCTTCGATGGGTCGTTCGCGGTTTACCTCGACGATCGCTGTATCGCCAAAAAAATCCTGGCCGACCCGGTCAAGACCTATCGCACTCGACGCAAGTCAGGCAGCCCCGAGCAGCCGCCAACGTCCAAAACACCCACCCAACCCCAAGCCCGGAAAGGCCCCTGGCGGCCGCCGAAGAATCATCCTTGGAAACGGGTTGCAAGGGCTCTGACTAAAGCGAACGCAGCAAAGGCATCCGACGGAATCGCTCTACTTCAACACCTGTTGTCTGTTGCCAACAACCACCGAAACAGGGAGGAGGTTGGGTGATGCTTGTCGGTAGACAGCAGATTACATCTCCAACTGCCAGGCTTTGGTTGAAGATTGCGGTTTCAATTCTCTGCACAACCTACGTGTCCGTTCTGGCCGCGACGGCAGTCCTGGCCGTAAGCTCGGATCCTTATCCAAACGGACAAAGCGGTTATGACGTTTCGTATCCACAGTGCGGCGGAACGGCACCAACGGGTTCGTTTGGCATCATCGGCGTCAAATGGGGGACGGCCGTTCAGCAACAACGTTTGCATTGGTGCGGAATATGCGGCGGCGCCGACCTCGATCGCTCCCTCCCTGTACATCAATACGGGTTACTCGGCGGTTGTCGTCCCCAGTACCAAACACGGCGTTGAATTCAGTTATCGGCTCGCATAGGGGCTCAAGCGGCCGGGAGCGATAGCAACGCCACTCGCCTGGGCCTGGGTGCGCCCTACAACCTTCGAATGCGATCGACTGGCTTCGGTACCGACTCAGGCGATATCCGGAGTTGCCAGGATCAGCTGCGTAATTTCTGCCTCCGGGCGCCCGGCAATCGACGGGCCGAACGGATTGAAAGTCAGCGCCTTTACCGCCCCGTCTCGGATCTCATACCAACCAGAGTAACCCTGGACCTCCCAAGCACCGGACTGGCTTTTGAATAGAAACAGCAACACGCGATGACGCGGGAGCACGAGCGGCTCATTTGGAGCGTCGCGATTTCAACGCCCTTTCCGTCGTTGGTGGGTCGCAAACCTCCGCCTTGATGAACGATCAAGGTACCCCCCGCGCGGCCGCTCCGCAGCGTCTTTGACCATCGCTGTCGACGCTCGTGACAAGTATGCTGGGTCACTGGTCCGGTAGATCTGGTCGCCCGTGAACGCCAGATCCTTGGCACCATCGACACCTGTCCCAAAAACGTGAAACTGACCCACCGACGAATCTGTTGATCGGAGAGGCCTGCCATTCGCAAGGACGTCTCCTCGGCGTAGATGAGCATCTTCACTGAAGGCGGCCCCAGGCGCGATCGCGACGAAGCCCATCGCTCTTGACCCAGGACCTCGGTGCCTAAAGGTTGAGCGGCGTGACCGGACATCAGGCTGAGCAGCCCGCCCAATTCTGATCAAGCGGTAGGGGGCGGGGCCTGCCCGGGGCACGATGCGCCGACTCCAATTCGAACGGTTTGTGTTTGCTGGCCTGCCATAACGACCAATGCGATGCAGGCCGGATCCTTGACAAAGTAGCCACCGGCGTACGCGAGCCAATCGTCGCTCTCCCGAATCGGATTGAGCGTGTGGGTCGGTCGACATCCTGGCACTCGCAGATCTCTGGTAAGTTGCCCCGGACTGCCAAACCGAACTGCGAAACGACCGCGCCAATCGTCCGGGACGATGAGATCGAAAGACGCGTCCCGCCGAATAAGCAGCCCGTTCTTAGCGAATAGCCAGGCAGCGGGGTCGGATCCGTGAGTTGGATGCACCTGTAAAGCCTTCACGGTTGGGAGCGCGACCCTATCGAGGACGATGGATTCGTCTGATCGGGGCGCGGTCTCTGACCCGATGACGTCCTGGCAGGGCAGAACGAAGAGTGCATCTGCCGGCTGGGACTTCACGGGCGGGCTGGACTCACAGACGCCGGCCGTCGTCAACAGTAGAGTCGTTGCCAGCAACGCACTGAATCGTGCACACATCGAGGGCTGCAGGCTCGCGTCCCGGATCGACCACCACAGCCTCGTCGTTCTCGTGAGCACAGTCGGCTCGATCACCAGTGGACGGGAAGATCGACGGCCATAGCAACGTCACTCTCAAAGCGCCAATGGGCAACGTGACGATCGGGACGGTGGGTGGGACTCATGACGAGAAGATTGATGGGAGCAGCCACGTCGATGCCTGCTATCGGCAGATCTGCCCGGTGCACGCCCTTATACACACACGCCAAAGGTTCAGCGCGTCTGCTTACTTGTATCTCGCGACAGGTTATCGCTAGTTCGGGGCATGGTTGGCCGACCTTCGGCCTCTGCGCACGACCTTGTTGTGTGACCCCATGGCATCGTCAGGTCTTAGGCTGACCTATACACATGAGGTAAATGGAGTCCTCGTCGGCCGGGAGCATCAAGAGTTCATTTACCTCATGATCGAAGAAGCCGCCGATAGCGACTGGAGCTAACCCGAGTGCCTGTGCCACCAGGTAGAGGTTCTGGCCGAGATGCCCAGCGTCAAGCCAGACATAGCGGTAGCCTCGCTGCCCGTATTTCCACATTGTGCGGAAGAACAGTGCGGTAATGACAATGACTAGGTTGGCTTCTCTGATCATTTCTTGACCGATGGTCAGGTCGGCGAGCGTTCCGTGAAACATGCCAAGGCGCCGCTGCTCCAGTTCGTGAGATCTCGCGTCGTAGTGATAGATGCCGTCGGGTAGGTTTTCGAACGACTGGCAGACGATGTAGAGCTCGAGCGGGTACAGCCCCCCAGCCGAAGGGGTGCTCCTTGCGTATGCCCTCATTCCGTCCACCTGTCGGGTTCCAAGAACGCCATTGGAGGCGAAAAGCAGGCGGCCGAGGCGCTCGATGCCCATGGGTCGCAATTCGAGATCGCGGACGGAAGCACGCGTAGCCAAGGCACCCGCGAGGTCGCCCGGCAGAGCAAGGTCGCGGCCGGTCAGAGGTACACGGGGTGAGCCTGGATAGGTGCGGAACCGAAACGGTCTCAACGACGGGTTCCCTGCAGGTGGTGGTATCCGAGAGCGCACGTTCGAGGAATGTATGTGGTAGAGGCGTGCCACGTCCGGCTCTGAGTGGCGGGACACGTGCGGGGTCAGGCTACCGGATGGGGATCCGGATTCGGCTGGCCGGCGAGAAGAGATTGCAGACGGGGGTTGCCAAGGCGCGCCAATCTATGGCCGAAGTGAATCGGTTGCATGTTCGTTCCGAGCGCTCGCGCGACGCGAAATGGTCCGGTCGCCACATCGGGCGACGTCACGTCCACGATCGCCACCCTCAATCCCACAGAGCTAAGTCGCGCAGCACATTCGCTCAATGACGCCTGCGGAGATTCGGGCAAGTCTCTGAGTAGCACCTTGGTCGCGCCGCCATCGAGCAAGAAGTCGAAGCTCGTGCGCCGTTCCACTGGCGCGTAGTAGAGCGCGTGATCGATCAGGGTGCGGACCTGGTCCGGCCTTTCGGGGATGGGGTGCTCTCGGCCGAGGACCAGGCGCCGAACATAGGGACCAACGTGACCTTGTTCGAGGATAGCCTTGCGGACGGCGTGTCGCGGGTCCAGGTGTGCCGCCATGGACACCGTCGCTCCTGGCCACGAAGCATCATCGCCGAGCCCGACACATACCACCGCTGGAATCGGGATTCCCACGTCCATCAAATAGAGGCGAACCTCGCATCCACACAGGGCCAGTTGCCGAATGACCTCCTGGCTTCCGCTGTCCAGGGTGTCGTCGAGGAGTATTCTCCGGGCAGGCATCCGGCACAGCCAGGTGAGCATGAAGGCGTCGCGCTCGACCAACTCGAATACCGACCGCAGCCCAGCATCGTCAATGCTCGAGCCCGCCGCGAGGCCGTTGGAGGTCACCTGGCAGAAGTATTCGTCGGGTGGTGCCGTGTAGTTGAAGTAGGCAAGCAGCGCCGGGATCCATACTGCATTTCCGTTATCGATCCACCATCCCTGGGTCCACTCGATCGGCTGGTCGGGTCGGAGAGGCTGGAACGGAAAGCCAGCTGATGCGTATTGCTCCGGGAGGTAAGGGCAGAGTTGAGGCCAACCCAAGCTGTCCCCCGGCAGTTCCTCCATGGTCATGCGTCTGATGCGCTCTGGGTCAACGAGGGACGCGGAATAACGTTCGATCGCTTCACCCACCGCACCGAGCATGGCCTCGGTGGCGCTGGTTCCCTTGCCAGAGCCGATCTCAAGCCCGTGTTCGCTGGCACGAAGTGCTGACGCGAGAACTGCCGTCGCCGCCACCGGCAACTCTGGCTCTCCGACGGCAGCTTCATTGACGACCAAATAGCGAATGACCCCTGTGCGCGAGTCCACCCAGCCGGCTAAAGCATCGAGGAGCTCATCCGGCTCGCGGACTCGCGCAAGGGACTTGGCGGTGTCCGTTGCATTGACACCCGACCCAGTCCAAAATGCGTCCTCCAGAACGACGCCTCCGCCGCCACCGGTCACCTTTGCCCCGCCGCAGACGTCACACCACGGCAACCGGATGACCGTATGGAAAGTGCTTTCAAGAGTGATCAGGTCAAGAGACATCATGCGGCCAATCAGGCTGGACTCTGTGTAACGCGTGAGCAGTTTGATGGCTTCCAAAGCGACAACGTGGCCGAGGATGGGACCCATTGGGGCCAGCAGGGTGTGCTCGCGAGGCAGCGGAGACGACTCGAGGAGAGCCCGCTCGAGTTGAAGTCGAGACTGCGGGTCTGGAGAGTTGGCGAGCATTCGCAATCGTAAGCAATTCCAGCAAGCCGTTCGGCCCGGAAGAACCACCGGTCCAGCCAGGGCCTCGAGCCCGTCGATGTGCGCCCAGAGTGACACTACTTGGTTCCGGTGGGCGAACAATGCAAGTTCGCGAGCGAAGAGTATTTGGTCGGCCGCGAGAGTCACCACGATCAGGTCAAAATCCCCGATTTTGCCCAATGGACCTGAGAACCCGTCGATTTCGCCTCCAGTGACGTCGCACCGCGGGTGAGTCGCTGCGATCGACCTCTGAATCGCATCGACCCTCGTCTGGCGATCAAGCAGATGGAGGTGGCCAAGCCCAGCCTGGGCCAGGTCGATGCAGGCTGTGAGACCCCACGGTTCGAGGCCGGCCAGCAATACTCGCCCTCTTTCCAACCGACTGATGTGCTCCCCAGGTGAGCCTGGCCAGCGCTGCAAGAAGAGCCCCTGCGAGCGCAAAGCCAGCTCGTCCGAGGACGGTTCCGTCTCCGCCAACTCCTCAACTAGTCCGAAGTGAGCTAGCGAACTCACGACCTGGAGAACGCTCTCGCGCGAGTACTCCGGCAAGGCTGCAACCACGGCGTCTTCATCACGAGTTCCATCAAGAAGAGGCAGGAGCTCGCTCACCACCGCAGCAAGGTCCGGACCTTGTAGTTTGTAGGTACTCAGGTCCGAACGCAGCAGCAGGCCGCCTTCCACCGGAATCAGGCTGGCTGAGGGAGTTAGCCTGAGCCTCATGCCACGCACGGGCCTCCCCCGAGCATCGCTCGCCGCTAATCAGACCCCGAGGCTAGGCTGCGCGTTCTGGAGCACACGGGCCACAGCCGCTGCACTCGGTGCAGACCGGCCGGCACGGGTAGCAGACCGTGCATACGCGGCATACGCTGCAGACTCGACAGATCCTGCAGCCACCACACTCAGCACAAGGTCCACAGCCGCCGCACTCAAAACAGCCAGCACAGATGGCGGCAGTGGACTCGAATCGCTGCATCTTTTCGGTTAGGACTTTGACCGCGTTCTCGAGTTCTGTTATTTGAACGTGGAGATCCCTGGGCTTTTGCTCCTGAGCCATCACGCTCCTCCCATGCCGCTCAACCCGCAACTAACGTAGCTCCCAATCCGGGTCTCAAGCCAACTCGGACGCTCAGACGACCAGCTTCCCGGCTCAGTGTCTCGGCTCTTACCACCACGTCGTTCGAATATGGCTACAAGCACCTCGGCTCCAAGGCGGGCGCCACGCTTCCCCACCCGAAATTGCTGGGATCCTATTCTGCGTTGCCTATGGAGGGTTGTCAAGTAAATGCCGAGCTGGCCAAATTTCCACTTGACAGCGACCCACCGCGGCAGTTGACTAGCCTCGACGTGACCCCAGCGGGTCGCACACGACGGAGCTCGCCGGCTCCATATATAGGAGGACGTAGAGCCGGCGCAAGAACACGCCACGTTTTCGGCCATCGCAATTTGTTCGCAGGAGGTCCCTATGACGACCCATCGCCAGCGCCTGACCGCTGTGTCTGCTACCGATTACATCAATGAGGTCTTGAAGCGCGACGCTAGCGATCGGGACCAGCAGGAGCTCGCTCACGATTGGAGACGATTCCTGAAGTCGCACTTTGAGCTTTCCGACGCACAGACGACTCACATTGACGCCATTCCTAACGGAGAGGTCGCCAAGGTGCGAGATGCTACCAAGCGCGCGATCGAGAAGCACGGGGCCGTAAAGATAGCCCTGGGGTCCGACTCAGAGGGCGGGACCCTAGAGCTGACCGATGGTGAACAACAAGGATCCAACGTCGAGAAGGACTTCATTTGGTGGTTCTTCAGATGCACTTTCGATGCAGACTGCGGGAACTGGCAATGCCACTTCCAATTGCCTTAGCGCGGTAGCCCGTATCGGATGCGCCGACCGATCTACATGAACCGGACGGAAGTCCGCCTAGGTCGGCGCTTATCGCTTACTGATGTCGGGCGACAGAGTTGAGATGAGCCCTGGACTGGCTGCTCATCTTCGGTGAGCGCCACTTGCAGTTAGTTCTTGGCTTGTACATCGATCGCTACAACCGCCAGCGACCCCATCTCGGACTCAGTCTACTACCGCCTCAGCCACCGGCTTGCCATGGCAAAGGACCGGTCCAGCGTCAGCAACGTCTCCACGCACTGAGCAACGAGTATCACCGCGCCGCCCGAGCGCTCGGAGCTGCCCGGGTCCCTCGAGCCAGCCCCAGCTCAATAGGAAAACTCCGACTCAGCCTGAGTAGGTCAGTTCACCCGCGCACGGAATTGGTCATCCCGACATCTCGACGGACTTTCTGCGCACCTCACCGTCAGGACGATCGATCCGAGCTTGGGTCGATCAAGGTCTAGCGGCCACCGAATGGATCCCATCAACGGCAGCACGGCTCGTTAGTAGGTCATGAAAACCAGGCCTTCATCGCAAGCAAGAGCCCAGTCAATCCGCAGAACACTAATAGAGGACGCGCGCGAGAGCGCCCATGATCTCTCTAAGGGGTAGTTATCAACATCATTGTCCCTCCCCGACGCCGAAACAAATCAGCTGCGCGCGGCGGAGACTCGGGCCGCGTCAGAAATCTCACAGCATCTAGTCGGCATCACATTATTCCCACGATATCCGTTGGGGACAGGAGCCAGTGAGAGTCTTAGTTCCCGATCACCTCAGCTGCCGTGTCCGAACGCATGTCTCGTTCTATCGCCTCAACTCGGAATGGCTGCTTGGGTGTCCCTCTCGCAGCGAAGCCTGCACTGCGACGAAGTCCGGCCGGCCTAGGCCTAGACGCCGAAGTCGATATTGCCTGGCGAGTAGTCGGTCGCTGTCACCGTACCGTTGGGTGGCTGCGCCTCAACAATCCACGTTTTCGTTTCCGGGTCGTAGATGCGCGTTGTTGGAATGGTCGTAGGAAATGCGTTTCGAGTCGTGCCGACCTGTGCGCCGTCGAATAGTACGTGCCCATCGATGGGCGCCCCGGTCGCAGCGTCGGCCGCCTTGACCGTAATGCTGAATAACCGACCGGTGGGAACCGGGTACGGCTGAACGCTGACGATCATCGTCTTGAGCCCCGGTTGGCCGACGACGATAGGAATGTTCGGAGTGAAGTCCCCGAACCATGTGACCATCTCCTGCACCATGCGCCACTGGAAGTTGTAGGTTCCGGGCACCGCAGGTGCAGTGATATTGAAAGTGAAGGTCGCCTCGGCGCCGGGCGGAACACTGCCTTGCACGGCCTGCCGCGCAAATCCCCACGTCGCATTGTCCTGTGGGTTTTGCGAACCCAGGCTGAATGGGTTTGTTCCGGATGCTGTCCACGTCGTTCCGCCGACGTTTTGCATAATCACTTGCACGCTGGCCATTTGGCCGGGAAGCAACGGGCTCGTTGGCGCGCTTTGCCTGACGAATTGAGCGTTCGATGCAAGGGGATCTGGGAGAAAAGCACGGACTTTTCCAGCGAGGGCGGCCGGCCGCTCAGCGTGGATAGAGTGGCCGGTCATATCAAGGAAAAATGTGTCGCCGTCAGGAGGGGTAACCATTTCGCCGGCCAGATCGAAAGTGTTTGAAAAGATGTTCGCAGGCCAGTAGTCATCAGCCTTCCCAGCTCCGAGCAAGACGCGGTGCTTAAACCCTTGCACGACGAGAGGGTCTCTCCAGGTCCAGGCCAACTCTTCCATGCTTATGCGCCAGTGCCACCTTCGGGACTCGGAGCTATAAGTCTCCCGGCGGTCGAGCCGAGCATTGCTGATGTACCCGAGTTTGCATGGCCAATCGTCCCGATACCATTGGTCGGGCTGCGTTTTGAAAGGGATGGCCTGATCGAAGACCTTCGAAAAGAAATCCACCCGACTTTGATCAGTCTCGCCGTCCATACAGGTCAGAATCCTTGCCACGACACCCTGCTGAAGGACTTGATCATTTAACGCGTTCCATACGGAGCCTGGTGAGTACGCGACCGCGTTCCGCAGCCATGGTTCGGGACGCTGTGCAAGCCGCAACGCGAGATTTCCCCCGAGGCTGCCTCCCATAACAGCGGCCAGCCGCCCTTCCACTAGGCCAGGCTGCCCGAGGCGGGAACTCAGCGCCGAGACAAAGCCGACGATGAATTCTTCGAGAAACGGCATCAACGCCAGGTGGGATCGCAGCCACAAAACCAAAACCGGGGCCAATGTACTCGCGGGCGGTAGGAAATCCGCCACTTCCGTGTGGTCGATTCGATTGACATAGCCTGAGCCGGGAAGATCCATAGAAATGACCGAGAACCCGGTGGGGTGTCCATCGGGAGTGCGCACAAGATGCGGTATTAGAGCTTCAGCCTCCTCGAGTTGCGAGTCTGATCCGTGGATGTACAGGATGATCTGATCGCCGGGGGGCAAGACTGGTTCCGTAATCGGCGGACAGGTACGCTGGGGCGCTATCACAGGGGCGTCGACGGGGTCGTTGGCCGTTGCAATCACAAATCTGCTGCTCACAACAACGTTCCCTTTGGCGCTCGGTACGGTGAATAGGAGGTCGTGCTGCGGGAAGCGCGAACCGGCGGCGTTAACAGGACGGTATGGAGCGTCGTCTTCGCTGGAGACCGCGATCCAGCCAAGGTCTCCTCGAGCCGACTGGCCACTCAGGAACCAAGCCACGCTGTAGGCGCGGTCCAGTACCGCTGCAACGCACTCACCTATCAGGGTTGAGCTCGCGCGTGGGTCGCCTGCAAATTGAGTCTGCACTGCTTGTTGTATCGATGAGTCCTGCGGCAGAACGGAACAGAAATCACCATAGGCTGCCCGGCCGGTTACGGCCAGATCGGCTAGGGCAGTCGCGAGCATCGGATTCGGCGGAGTGTCATCGAACTGCGTCCTGACCCGTTCAACTGCGGCCATCGTCAAGATTGCAACCGCGTCTCCTTGGCCCGTGGGGCTCCCCTGAACGACCTTCCTAGTTCTTGCCGCGTTGCGCAACGTATCGTTGAGCCTGCCCTCCTGGTTGGGCACGACCAGCGCGCCGTAAAACTGCCGGGCGACAGCGCACGTTTCGTCGGCAGGTTTGGGCGACTCGAGCGGCCTGACGTTCACGCGGTGACGCCATGAAAGCGAGGCTGAGCGCCCGATGTTTGAGGCCCGAATTGCTTCATGTAACCCCAGTCTCCGCACATATCGCCGACGACGCTCACCCGGTAGCGATTCTGTGCCGTTCCGGAGCCTCAGTCAAGCAGTTGACTTAACGCGGTTCGAGCGGAAGCCGGCGATAAGGCCAGGGCCGGATGAGGTGATGCGACATTTCGATAGGGGGTTGTTATCGAAAGCAAGTGTCGACCCAGCAAGCTGGATGAACGTGGTGGATCGCTTTGCTATTTCGGGTCAGGAAGAATCAGTAACCAGGTGGCGCGGCGCAAGGCGGTGTCGCCGGCCGTCCGATCCACCGGTGGCGAAATGGCGGCCCTGCCGCGAGCTCTCCCACGCTACCTAAAGGGAGCTTTTGCGCCGGTGTTATCCCAGCTATCCTCCGATCTAGTCATCGGCCAGCCGATATCGAGTCCGCCAGTCCCCGTCCTCGTCGAAACGAGGCCAGATGGTGTCCTCGTCGCCCTCGATGCCGTGGAAACGGACAATGCAATACCCATCCTCGGGCAACTTATCCTCGGTCCCAGCGGCGCCGGGTGCCTCCACATGGATCACGACGCCTACCTCCGACCGGTGGATTGGCACTCCGTTCTCAAGATCGCGCGAGCTGAGCCCTGTGTACTCAATCCGTGCCCCCAGTGGAAAAGGGGCCTCAATTGGCTGGTCCTCCGGACCCGGAGACCATTCATTGCGGCGAGACTCAGCTGCAACAAGCTCTCGCAATCGATGCCGTCCGCATCTGACGGCGTCCGATTTCGTGAGGTGGAGCATTGCGTGCGGGCACGAAGCCACTAGGCCTCCGTGCCGGGTGTTGACGAGCTTGGCAATCCAATAACCCTTGCCCGTGTCCACGGCCTCCACTCGAAGCTCTTGCGGCGGAACGTTGTCCTGGGTCGAATACAGGCCCCGCGCCTCGAGGCCTTCCTTCAACTTGCGCGGCATGGAGCTGATCCACTCGTTGTTGGACATCCCGAGCAAGGAGAATAGCGAGCCGGTCGGCTAGCCCCCTCACCGGAAGTCGCCGTCCGCTACCGTTGTGCAGCCTGAGCGGACGGGGCTCATCGATTCATGCCAGCGTAGATGTCAGATTCATCGACAGCGGATCGGCAACCAGGCTGGGAGTCGCAACGACGCTCCGACGAATCGCTGATTTCGTACAGACGAGCCTTGACCAACTCCGACCGTTCACGCACGCCGATTAACTCGACAGACGCGCTGTCGGTGATCGGTGCTAGCCAATGAGGCCCCTTGAAGCAGCGGGTTGTTGTTTGAGGACGCTCGGATGACCTGGGTTAGGTTGTGCGAGCGGCGATAACGCTGGCGGCGGTCGCGCCCGGCACCAGGCCGGACTTTGCGCCCTCCACCGGAACCCAAGCCGCCTGAGTAGAAGCGTCGTCGCGCTTCAGTAACGAACCTTGTACGGCCATGAGCGCGACGTGAATCTGTCGGTGTCGGTCGATCCTCGCCAAGTCGTGCAGGAGCCACAGCGGGTGGAAGTGCGGATTCTGGTTCCCATATGCGGAGGGCTGGAGAGTATCGATGATCGCCACAGCCTCGTCGGGAACGCCTCGCAACCGCTTGGCCTTACCACTTGAGTACTTCGCCCGGCTATCAAAGATGGGGAACTCGATTTCGTTCGGGCGACGGTTCCTAACCTCGCGGGAGCTCAGCGCCCAGGTGCAGTGATCAAGAGCTGCTCGCATGTTTTGAACAGAGTCCCCGACCATCAAACTCCAATCGGGGCCTGGATAGACCATTCGGCCAAAGTCGCCGGTCTGGCCTGCTCCTATCTGCACCTCGAATGGCAAGGAATGCCCATTCTCTAGCTCGACCTGGCGGTAGGCAGCCTCCATCTGCTGCAGATGTTTCTTGGCCCGCCGCATCTTCCAATCGGCGCTCGCATCCAGCACTCACTTACCCCGACAGACCCATGGTAGATACACACGCGCTGACTAACGGACCAGCCAACAACCCTCACCACGCACTCGATAGCAGGTAGTTACCGACAGCAAGCAGCCGTGTGGGAGGGTCATATCTTCAAGTCAGTTTGGCCCGCATGGACCAGTGAGCCTAGAACTTAGGTGCAGTCATCCTGCTGGCAGCTGAAGTCGTCCCTCGATACTCAACCCGGACAATCAGGTCTTCGCGAATATTGGGATAGTCGTCCATACTTGCCTTAACTGTTACAGGAATCTCTGGCGTTGATTTCGGAACCTTCAGTTTGGTAATGAGTGGCTGAAACTGATAGGGATTGAGCCTGATCTCCGCCTCGAAATGCACAACGCGCCCGTCCGACATGACCGACGTCACGCCATCCTCTGAATCGTTAGAGCCAGCCCGGTGAACCCCTCCGCCGAAGCACAACTCGAAAGCGGCGTCCTTGGCGGAACGCTCCCCAGCGTTGCACACATAGATGCGGACCTCGACGGGATTCGACAAATCCTCGTCTACCGGCCAAGTTGCAGTTAGTGCTGTGGTCTTCGTGAAGTGGTCCCAAATTGGTCGGACGGTGTCATCGGCCACGAAACCGACCACGATTCTCGGGGCCTTGGCGAGTTGGGCGGCGAGGCGTTCCTGCGCTTCAGTCCAACGGCGTTGGTCAAATCTAAGTTGCCGAACTTGGTATGCGACCGCGAACAAACCGACGACCAGTGATATGGACACCATGATCCAAGAGGCGCGCTCGACCCAAATCCAATATCCATCGTCTGCAGCTATCAACAGCATGTGTGACGTTCCCAGAATGAGTCGATAGCAGATGTTCGTCAAGGAGCCCTTCAAACCGCACGGTGGCGGCTCTCCAAGTCGCGTGGGGCCATGTCCCAGCCATTGAGGCCTTCACGCGGGCGCAACTCTGACTGTATATCGTGCTCGAGTCAGAGGGTTGACCGTTTTGGGCATCGAATCGAAGGACCTGACGTCCCATCACCCTCGGAACCACAGCAAGGTCGAGCGCATCCATCAGACCGTCAATCCCCAGCTGGTCGGTTCCGCGCTCGCGTTGCTTTCGGCTATTAGGCCGTCTGGCCACAGCCCAGGGATCCACGGCTTCACAATCGATGCCGCAATATTCGTCGGCGGCCCAATCTCGGGAGGTGCCTTCAAGCCTGTCGTAGCCTTCGGCACAACGCTTGGTCGGCACTGTTCGCGGGCGGTGGCGGGTCAGAACTCTGGATCTATTTGGTAGGCCCATTCATCGAAGCAGGTATAGGGGCCGGAATCCACAGCTTGCAGGTCGCCAGCCAGAGCTCGGGATAAGTTTCCGATTATCGTGATCTTGGTGCTTGGACACACATATAAGGGGGACGCGCGCGAGCTGCTGATAGCGAAGTCTTATCGCTAGCATCTGGCTGAAGCTGCTCACTCACCACACATAAGAGGCGAGCGAGCCGGCTCGAGCTGCGAGCGTGGGTCTCACGGTCCCAAACTGTAAGAACTCTCGTCCAGAAATAGCGGAAACGATCGATTTCGGTTCGAATCGTCAGCCGAATGGTCCAATCGCATGGTCATTAAGGCCTGTTTCTCGCCGGATGACAACACGAACTGCTACACGGCATGACGCTGTTTCTAACCGACGGCCGCAAGGGCGCGGTCGAGGTCCGCAATCAGGTCGTCCGTAGCCTCGATGCCCACGGAATAGCGCACCAAACCTTCGGGAATGCCGAGCGCCGCACGCTCCTCCTTGGTGCATTCGACGTGGCTGGTCGTGGCTGGGAGACCCGCGATCGTTTCAACCGCTCCGAGGTTGGCCGCACGGTGCACGAGTCGCAGGTTCCTCAAGAAGAGCTCGACGCTTTCGAGGCCGCCTTTCAAAACGAAGCTCAGAACGCCACCGAAGCCACGCATCTGGCGACGGGCGATTTCGTGATCGGGATGGGTTTCGAGGCCTGGGTAGAAGACAGCCCTCACCGCTCGATGCCGCTTGAGCCACGACGCGATAGTCATCGCACTCATGTTCTGCTGGGCGATTCGAAGGTGCAGTGTCTTCATCCCGCGAAGCAGAAGGTATGCAGACATAGGATCAAGCGCGGCGCCGGTAATCTCTCGGTAATGGAAGACCTTGCTGACCAGTTCGGCTCGGCCGAGCAAGACTCCGCCTAGCGCATCAGCGTGGCCACCGAGAAACTTGGTGGCGCTGTGGATTACCAAATCCGCCCCAAGTGCCAGCGGCTGCTGATTGGCCGGCGTTGCAAGTGTGCTGTCGACAACAGTGAGTGCGCCGGATTGGCGGGCAGCCAATGCCAGTCGAGCGAGATCCAGGATCTTGAGGGTGGGGTTGGTTGGGGTTTCAAGAAAAGCCAGCGTGCAGCCGCCCTTAATGGCACGAATGATCGCTTCGTGGTCGCTTGTCTCGCATAACGTGACCTGAATACCGAATCGAGGAAGCGTTTCCAGGAACAGCTTGCTTGTGCCACCGTAGGTGTCCTTCACAGACACAACTCGATCCCCCGGCGAGAGTAGGGCGAACAACGTATTGCTGATTGCGGCCATCCCGCTGGCGAAGCTGGTCGCAGCCTCAGCCCCCTCGAGGGCTTGCACTTTCGCTTCGAATGCCGCCACTGTCGGGTTGGTGTTTCGGCTGTAAATATGGCCAGGGGCGTTGCCACGCGCAACCGCGAGCCAGCCCTCAAGATCGGCGTATCCGAAGGCGACACTCAGAACGACCGGCACCTGAGTAGGCGACGATTGCGAGTCAGGCTGCTCGCCACCCCACACGCTCAATGACTCAAGCTTGTCAGCCGAATCGTGATCCCGACCCGCGTTGAAATCCGACTCAGGCATAGCAGGTCGTCTATTGCCGGGCCGCTACTTGACCTCTTCGATCGTGATGTCCTGAGCGCCTTCCCAAAGGAGGCGTCGGCCCAGCTCCTTCAACTTGCCGTCTGAATCGTGCAAGCTGGCGAAGTGGTTGCCGGCCAGGTTGCCCATTCGGCCGCCGAAGGCTGCCGAGCCCCAGGCGAGAAGCACCTCGACCGTAGCGAAGCCCCCTGGGTAGATGATCAGCTGACCAGGAGCTGGATAGTGGGTGTGGTTCTCAAATGACTCGTGTTCGGCATCGCCAAGCTTGAACTGCTTGCCGTCAAGCGAAATCGAAGCCGCCTCCCCGCTCCACGGGTTCTGGACGAGTTTGGAGCGCAGGGGTAGCAGGCGCCGAATCGCCGCTACGGTATTTGGGGCCGCCTTCTCCTCGAAATGCCCCTCCAAGCTCAGATTCCCAGCAGTTACCTTGAGCATGAACAACCTCCTCCGCTCATGACCTACGCCTCGCAAGAACATTACTCCGGCTAATTGCTTTTTGTCAACATTTGACAACTAACAATATGCAAGCGCCTACAATTATGGGGCCGTGACGGATCAAGCCACGCCGAACGTTCTGAGCCCGGCGGCGCCCACCGTCGAGTCTGGCCTGAGGGTAATCGAAGTTACGGATCCGGAAGACGGATCGTTGGTCGCCGCTGTCCCGAGGGCAACTCGCTCCGACGTCCATGTCGCCATCTCACGAGCAATCGCGGCAGCTGGACCTGCACGGAAATTACCAGCGCACTCGCGAATGGCAATCCTCCATCGAGCCGCGAAAATCGTCGCTGACCGCAACGAAGACTTCGCCCGGACCATCTCAAGGGAAGGGGTCAAGACCATACGCGAGGCTCGCCGAGAGGCAGCGCGGTGCGCCGAGACCCTCAGCCTATGCGCAGAAGAGGCGCGACACCTTGGCGGCGAAACCGTGGGTTTTGACCAGCGGCCGGGCAGCGAAAACCGCGTTGGCTACTGGTTCCGCGAGCCACTCGGCGTCATTGCCGCGATAACACCGTTCAATGACCCGTTGAACCTCGTTGCGCACAAGGTGGGTCCTGCCATCGCCGCAGGCAACGCGGTGATTGTCAAGCCCCACAGCGCCACTCCACTGAGCGCCTTGCGGCTCGCTGATGCTTTCACTGAGGCGGGTCTACCCGAAGGTATCTTGCAAGTGATCACTGGGCGTGGGGAAGAAATCGGAGAGGCCCTCGCCGGAGATCCACAAGTGGCCATGGTCACCTTCACTGGCGGACCTAAAGTCGGAATGCAGCTGGCGAGAGTGGCGAGCGGCAAACGGCTGGTTCTCGAACTCGGAGCGAACTCTCCGGTAATCGTCCTTCGCGACGCCGACATTGCATTAGCTGCCGAAGCCATCACGATGGGTGCTTTCTCCGCTGCAGGGCAAAACTGCCTACACGTGCAGCGCGTGATCGTTGAGGACGCGATCGCCCGTGAGCTCGAACGTCACCTGGTCCACTCAGCTCACGCGATCAGGCTTGGCAGCAAACAGCGCGAATCGACGGACATGGGCCCACTGATCAATCGTGAAAATGCCCTCCGTGTGAAAGCGGCCATCGATCAAGCGGTGAGCCTTGGCGGAAGGCTGTGCACCGGCGGAGGTGTCAGTGGATCCTTCGTGGAGCCGACCATCATCGGCGACCTACCTCTTGATTGCGGAATTGCGACGGATGAGATTTTCGGACCGGTCTACGGCATCATCAAGGTTCGTTCCCTGGACGAGGCGCTAACGATTGCCAACTCTGTCGGCTACGGCCTGCACGCCGCCCTTTTCACGCGCGACATCGCCTCTGCAATGCAGGCGGTGCGGGAGCTGCGGGCCGGAACGGTGCTGATCAACGACAGCACCGACTACAGGCTGGATGCCATGCCGTTTGGCGGTGTAATGGGTTCTGGTCTGGGTCGAGAGGGGGTTGCGTCGGCCATTCATGAGATGACGAGCATCAAGGTCGTTTGCTTCAACCCATGACCTCGAGGAGGAAAGCAACGTGAGAGGTACCACCGCCGACCTGTACGGCATCCCACTCCGCCGTATCAACGGCCAGCGTACGAGTCTTGCCGAGTACAAGGGCAAGGTCCTGATGATCGTGAATGTTGCCTCCAAATGCGGTCGCACACCTCAATACGCCGGCCTGCAGACCCTTTACGATCGGTTTTCGCCCAGGGGTTTTGCGGTTCTTGGATTCCCGTGCAACCAGTTCAACAACGAGGAACCTGGCACCGAGGCCGAAATCCAGGAGTTCTGCACGGTCAACTACGGCGTGACCTTCCCATTGTTCGAAAAGATCAACGTGAATGGGCCGAGCGCTCATCCCCTTTACGCCCGTCTCTGCGCCACAGCTGACGACCAGGGCCTGGCCGGCGAGATCGCATGGAATTTTGAGAAGTTTCTGGTTGGGCGCGATGGCCGCATTGCGCGTCGATTTCGAAAAACAGACGAGCCGTCCAATCGACGGATCGTCGACGCAATCGACGACCTGCTCTAAGCCTTCGTGGGGACGCTCGCGGCGGCCTCGCGGTCCTGCAAGTTCCAGAAGAAACACGCGACTGAATGCCCGCCCTCGACATCGACCAAACCGGGATCTTCCTGCCGGCAGCGCTCCTGCGCAATCGGACACCGGGTGGAGAACCGGCATCCCGGCGGTGGGTGTATCGGGCTGGGCGGCTCGCCTGAAAGAAGGCCCACTCCCCGCCTCAAAGAGCTGTCATCGATGAGGGCCGCTTGCATGAGCTTTCGTGTATACGGATGCAGTGGTCGGTCAAAAGCTTGCGCGCGATCAGCCATCTCAACGATCCGGCCGAGGTACATGACGGCGATTCGATCACACATGTACCGGACCACACGAAGGTCGTGCGATATGATCACGAGCGCCAGGTTCAAACGCTTGCGTAGGTCGTCAAGCAGATTCAGGATCTGGGCGCGAACTGAGGCGTCGAGCGAGGCCGTCGGCTCGTCGCATATCAAAAGACGGGGATGCAACGACAATGCCCTCGCGATCACAACACGCTGCAGCTGCCCGCCAGAACATTCCGATGGATAGCGATCGGCAAACGACGCATCCAGGCCAACTGACGCCAGATGCTCGGTGATCGCTTCCTTGCGTTGTGACCGATCGCCCAGACGATGCTGAGACAGAGGTGCGCCAAGGCTGGCGCCGATCGTCATGCGCGGATCAAGGGCCGAGTACGGGTCCTGGAAAATAATCTGCATCTGGCGCCGAAGGGCTTTCAAGCTCGAGCCCCGTGCCGAGAGAACGTCGACTCCGTCGAACACGACGCTCCCCCCGTCTGCGTTTGTCAGGCGCAGGATCAACCGGGCAAGGGTGCTCTTGCCGCTGCCGGTCTCGCCGACGATTCCTAATGCCTCGCCCGGTCGAATGGTGAGCGATACGCCACTGACCGCGTGAACCGATCCTCTACGTCGTCCAAAGAGCCCTGCGTCGACGGGAAACTCCTTAACCAAGTTACTGATGTCGAGCAGCGGTGTCATCCGGCGTTCGCGCTGATCGCCCAGCAACGAGCAGCGTGGTCCGTCCCGCAATCCTCGAGTTGGGGCTCCTCCTGCTGGCAGTGATCCCTGATGCCCAAACGGTCGGCCAGCGAGCACCGCGGGCAGAAGCGGCAACCCAGAGTTCGGTCGGCCTTCACATTCATCGGCAATGTGTAGAGACGGCCCCCTACATCGCTTTCCAGCAGGGCCGCCTGTATCAAAGCCTGGGTGTAAGGGTGCCTGGGATGGGACATGAGTTCCTGGGTGGAACCCTGCTCCACGATTCGTCCGGAGTACATGACGGCGATGCGGTCAGCAACGGCCCTCACAATCGCCAGGTCGTGTGTGATCAACAGAATTGCCAGCCCGCGTTGAGAACGCATCGCAAGCAGCAGGTTGAGAATCTGGGCTTGGACCGTGACGTCCAACGAGGTCGTCGGTTCGTCGGCGATGAGAAGTTCTGGTTCGCCACTGAGGGCGGCCGCAATCATGGCGCGCTGCGCCATGCCGCCCGACATCTGGTGAGCGAAGCTGCGAGCTCGACTCCGCGGCTCTGAGATTCCGACATCCGACAGCAAGCCAACCGCGCGGTCCCAGGCCGCTTGACGTCCAACATGGCGGTGAACCATGAGAGCCTCCGCCACTTGAGCTCCAATCGTGCATGTAGGATCCAGAGCCGCGCGAGGCTGTTGGAAAAGCAATCCGATGCGTGCCCCTCTGACCTGGTTCATATACTGTTCCGGCAGGCGCAGCAGATCCACTCCATCGAGAATCACCGCGCCGCGGGCCTCGGCCTCTGGCGGCAGAAGTCGCATGATCGAAAGCGCGGTCATCGTCTTGCCCGAGCCAGTCTCGCCCACGAGCGCCACGATCTCGGATCGGTTCACCGTCAGGCTCAGGCCGTCGACTGCATTGACCCTCCCTCCTGACGAACTGACTGACGTCGTGAGGTGTCGGATCTCCAGAAGAGACGCCGAAGGGTGCTGGGTGGCCTGACTCACTTCGAGTTGACCGGCCGCGTCAGGCATCGAGAGTGCTCAATCAGGAGGCCACTTGCCAGACGGTGCCATGTGTTCGGGGCGCCCCGCTGTGATGAGCTCAACTGACTCGCGGAGGTGCCTGGTGATGGCCGCAAGCGTTTCCTTCTCGTCGCCGGCCGCAAGAGAGCGGGCCAACTCGTGGTGCTGCGTGACAAGCTCTTCCCGACCTGGGTGCGCGGTGGTCATGCGCAGGCAGATTCGAGTCTCATCGAGAAGCGTTGCGTACATGCGCGACAATCGAGCGCTGCCGGCGGCGGTCACCAACTCCGTGTGGAATCGCATCTCCAGATCCGCAAGCCGGGTCCACTCACGAGCCACCACCGCACGCTTCATCGCCTGAACGGTTTTCTCCAGAGCGACGCTGACATGTGCGTTCGTTTCGCTCTCAATCAGCTGCTTGGCCGCGGCCGTCTCGATTGCTTCGCGGGCCTGGTAGACGTCGCGAATATCCTCGTTTGACAAATACGGTACAAAGGCGCCTCGATGCGGTTCGCTGCGGAGGAGGCCTTCATGCACGAGCTGCCTCAGGCCTTCACGAATCGGTCCGCGACTGGTCCCAAAACGCGAAGCGAGGTCGACCTCGTTCAATTGTTCGCCCGGCTCGTAGGCGCCTTCGACTATCAGCTCCCGAAGCCTGTCCGTGACCATCGATGCGAGGGTCGGCTTCTTTAGCGGATCGATCCGTCGGTGGTGACTCATCTAACCTCCAGCGACATTGTCGGCTGGTCGGAGGATGAGTGGCTTGGCCGCGGAAGCTGGGACGCGTCTCCGACTGAGGCCCTGGCCAACCATTGTCACCGACAACGCGGTGGCGAAGATCGTAACACCAGGGATCAGCACCAGCAAGGGAAGCTGCTGCATATACGGTTGCGCCTCCGCGAGCATCGATCCCCAGTCGGACGCAGGAGGCTGCACGCCCAGGCCTAGGTACGAGAGGCTACCGACTGCGATCAGTTGGTACCCAAAGCGCGTTAGAGCGAGACCCAGTATCCGACTCCACGCATTGGGAATGACGTGACGAAACGTGATGAACATCTCTGAGCAACCCAGGGCACGAGCGGCTTCGATATAGCCCTTGGTGTTGATTTCCAGCGCAAGCGAGCGTGTGAGGCGGGCGAATGGCGTCCATCCCACGACGGACAATGCGAAGACAACCGTGATCGGGCCCGCCCCCAACACGGCAACCAGAACCAGAGCGAGGAGTAGGTCGGGAAAGGCCAGAACGACATCGACCACGCGCATCGAGATCTCGTCGAATACACCGCCGAGGCGCGCAGCCAGCGCACCGACGACGATGCCAAACGTACTCGACGCGACGAGCGTTATCGCCGCGATCGTCACGGAAAAACGCCCCCCGTACATGAGACGCGAGAGTATGTCGCGACCGAAGATGTCGGTTCCCAGCCAGTGGCGCGCGGTGGGCCAGGAAAGGTTGTCCCGGAGCATCTGCGCGTTTGGATCGTATGGCGCGATCCACGGTGTGAGGATCAACAGCAGACACACACAGATAAAAAAGGCCGCGCCGACAATGGCCGACCAGTGGATGCGATGGAGCCCGGCGGAGCCACGAGCCAGCAGATGGGCACTGCCCTGACCCGCCCACAGCGCGATCGGTTCAGCGCGACTTACCACCAGTGGCCTCCGCGGCGACTGCCGGATTGACGATCACGTACCCGATGTCGGTCAGGGTATTGATGCCTACGACCAGAGACACGATGCAGAGAATTGCGCCCTGGATTACGGGGATGTCGGAGTCAACAACTGCCTGGTAGAGCAGCCGTCCATTACCCGGAACGGCGAAAATGACCTCGACCACAACCGATCCCCCAACCAGGCTGGCAAACCAAAGAGAGAAGAGGGTCATCACAGGCGGCGTGGCGTTTCGAACGCCGTGCCTCAAGATGGTTTTCCAGGTACTTAGGCCTCGGGCTCTGGCCGCAGTGATGTAGGGCGATGCCAGAACTTCGATCATCGACGCCCGGGTCACGTTGGTCAGGTAGGCGAGCGGTCGGAGCGCGAGAACAGCGGCGGGCAGCACCACATACTCTGGGCCCAACCACCCGGCGGCCGGAAGCCAGCCAAGCGTGACCGCAAAGACCAGGATCCCGAATGGTCCGAGCCAGAACTCGGGCATCGGCACGAAGCTCTGTGTGATCGACGTTATTGCGTTGTCCACGAAGCCATTTGGCCTCAGAGCGGCAAGCACGCCCAGCGGAGAGGCGACGACTATAGCGAAGGTCAGGGCCACGATCGCAAGCACGATCGATACGCCAATCGCGTTGGCGAGCAGGATGCCGACCGCTTGTCGGCTGGTGAATGAATACCCGAGGTTGCCGACCACTACCTCGTGCAACCAGTGCAGGTACTGGATGTACAGGGGCTGATCCAATCCGAGCTCGTGGCGGAGAGAAGCCACCGTGGCCGGGTCGACAGCTGCGTCGCCAGTGCGGGCCTGCAAAATAATGCGCGCGGGATCGCGCTTGCCGAGATACGGCATTAGAAAGGAAAGGATCGAGACGGCCAGCAGCGTGGTTACGAGGAAGACCAGGCGCCTAGCGATGAACCTTCCCATTCGGGTCTCTCCGCGCCGGCTATCCGGTCGTCTCGCTTCCTGTGGTCGGCTGGCTCAGCTTACTTTGTCCTTCATACGGTAGTACGCGTCGGCGAGGGGCAAGAACCATGGTGGACCGAAGTGAAACGGCACCGCCTTGAATTCGAATTCCCGCCACGGATTCGCGTCGGGATGCCCATCCATGACCTCGACCATCTGCTTCCCCATATATGTCGACATCTGCACTCCGTGTCCGCAATACCCGATGGAGTAGAAGAGTCCCTCGTACTCGCCGGCATGCGGTATGCGATCCAGGGTCATCCCGACCTGACCTCCCCACGCATATTCCACGGTGACGTCCCGCAGCTGCGGGAACACCTCAAGCATTCCCGCATGCAGGATGGCCGCGCTCCGGCGATCGGAGTCCGGGGTGGACAGAGCCCATTGCGCACGGCCGCCGAATAGAAGGCGATTGTCGGGGGTGATGCGGAAGTAGTAGAGAAGGTTCTTCGAATCTGATGCCATTCGGCGCGTGGGCATCAGCTGGTCGACCACGCTCTGACTGAGCGGTTCGGTGGCGACGATGAAGCTGCCGACCGGCACAATTCGCCGGCGGAATCGCGGCACAGAGCCGTCTGTGTAGCCGTCTGTCGCAAGAAGGACCTGCGCCGCGCGCACGGTGCCGCGGCTGGTCCGAACGTCATACGTTGAGCCAGACACTCGGCTCAGGCCGAGCACTTTAGCCTTTTCGTGCAGATGCACTCCGGCGCGCTCAGCAACACCGGCGAGACCCTTGGCGAACTTGCCTACATGAAGCCCTGCACCGAGCGTGTCGACTAAGCCGCCGTGGTAAATGTCTGATCCGATCTCATCACGAAGCTCGGCCACGGAAAGGAGCTTTGTCTCGTAATCGAGGTGCTTGGCCAGCGCTTCATGTGTTCTTTCGAATCTCGCAAAGTGCTCGGGCTTGGAAGCAAGGCTCAACTTGCCCGTGCGAGCGAAGTGGGTCTCGAAACCCTCATTGGTCGCGAGCCGTTCGACCAGGTCAATGGCGTCGTTGTAAATGCGGTACAGACGATTGGCCTGCTCCACGCCGTAGCGACTGATCAGAGTCAGATAGCTGATCGTGGCGCCAGTCGTGCACATGCCCCCGTTTCTGCCGGAAGCCCCCCAACCAAGGCGTTCCTGTTCCAGTAGCGCCACTGTGGCGCCTATCTTCGCGGCATGGATCGATGCGGACAGGCCGGTAAATCCGCCACCGATGATGGCGAGATCGACTTTATCCGGGAGTGGTTCGATGCTGTAGTCGGGGGTTGCGGGGGCAGTGTCAAGCCAGTAAGAAGTCCACTTGATGGTGGCGTTTTCGATTGGTCGACGAAACTCCTGGACCTTAGCCATCCAGGACGTTCACCAACTCGGGTAAAGACTGGATCTCTCGATAGCCCAGCCAAGGCTGTGATGGTTCATAGCCGCGCTCGAGCAGGACCGTGCTCGCAATGCCCACGTCCCGAGCGGGTCGCAGGTCGTACATCGGGCTCGACGAGACGTGGACGATTTCATCCGGATGGCAGCCGAGCTCGCGGAGCATGTATTCGAAGGCGGCCAGACGCGGCTTATAGGCCTTGGCCTGCTCGGCGGTAAAGACAGCATGGAACGACGCCCGGAGCTGATCGACGTTGTCCATGATCTGTTCGTCAGCTGCATTGGACAGGATCACCAGTTTGTGACGCATGCCCAGAGTTATCAGAGCATCAGCGACCCCGGGGTGAGGGCCCCAGGTCGGAACGGCCTCATAAAGCTGCTGCGCGTCGCGCTCTCTGAACTCAATGCCGTACCGACATGCTGCTCTGCGAGTGGCGTGCGAGATCACCTGCCGGTACGGCTTGTAGTCCCCAAGAACCTCATCGAAGCGATAGGCCTCGCAGGTTGCGAGGAATTGGTCGCGGACTTCCGGGACGAGCCTGCCATCGAAAACCTCCGCCAGGACACGATCCATCTGGAAATGAACCAACGTGCCATAGCAGTCAAACGAGATGTACCGAGGCTTCACCCGGAGAACCACATCCCCTGCGTCAGGTAGTACTCCTCCGTTCCGTAGATCTGAAAGCCCTGCAACTTCTTGCTTACTGCCTCGATCTCGAGCTGGTGAAAGACGAACACGTCAACGGCGTTTTTCTGCAGGTTGTCAGCGATTTGGGAGTAGATGGCGAATCGAGCTTTGGGGTCATCCACGGTCTTTGCACGGGCGATCTCTGCATCCACAGCCGGATCGCAGAACTGGGAGATGTTGTAGTTACCTGAGCAGGTGTAGTCCGACTCGAGGAAGGACAAAGGGTCGGGCGCGTAGAAGAGATAGTTTCGAGAAACGATCGCCAAGTCGTAGTTGCCTGAGAGCATGTCGGGTTCGAGAGCGTCGTAGGACGCGACTTTTGTCTTGGCGTTGATTCCAATGCTGCTCAGCATCCCCTGGACCGCTGTTGCGACCAACGGCAGCTCTGGACGGTCGGAATAAGCGAGGATCGTGATGTTGAGCTTCGCCGGATTGACCCCCGCCGCGTCGAGCATCGACTTTGCCTTCGACACGTCCTGGGAGATGACCGAACTGTTGCTCGGTGCCCAAACGTCGCCCTTGCGGAACGGTCCTCCAGCAGGCGTGTCGGCTCCCTGAAGAACGTTGTTCGCAATGGCATTGACGTCGATGGCGGCCTGAATCGCTTGCCGGACCCGGACGTCGGTGAACGGCGCCCTCTTGTTATTGATGTAAACCGCGCCAAAGCGAGGAATCGACTGATTCAAGATGGTCAGCTTGCTGTTGCTCTTCAGAGTAGGCACCAGTGCTGCGGGCAATGTGCTGGCCAAATGGACTTCCCCCGTCTGCACCAAACTCACTCGCGTCTGGCCATCTGGGATGTAGCGAACCTCAGCGGATGAGAGCTTTACGCTTCCACCCCAATAGCTAGTGTTCGCTTTCAAAGTGATGCTCTGCGGCAGATTGGACGCAGTCATTACGAAGGGCCCTGTCCCCGTATTGATCGGGTTGATCTTGCCGCCGCCCAGGTAGGCCGCGGACGACAGGATGCTCGACTGCGCGGTCGAGAGCTCGATCGGCACAAGCGGATTGGGCGCTGCCGTCTGGATTCGCACCGTGTCCGATGCGGTCGCCTGGACGGAGGTGAGGTCGGTCGGCTTGAGCGCGCGCGGAGGCGTCTTGCTCTGGAGGACGTAATTCAAGGAATTGACCGCGGCCGCGGCGCCGAATTTCGTGCCGTCCTGGAACTTCACCCCATGCCTCAACGTGAAGTCCCATGTCGTGGGGTCGACCCGCTTCCATGACGTTGCCAGCCCTGGGCCGAGGCTTCCATCGACCCCCACCCTGACCAGTGGTTCGATAACGCCGGCCTGGGTCAGGTAGGACGCATCATCGGTCTCGAGCGCCCAGGCCGCCGTGGGCGCGAAGTTCCAGGCCCACACGAGCTTCTGGTCACTCGAGGACGTCGACGTCGCGCCACTCGCGCAGGCAGACCCGAGCAGCGCCGACAGACCCGCGATTACGATCAGTGTGCTTCCACGCATCAACTCAGCCCTCCAACTAAGTCGGGCAAATGCCCTCGCTGCGAGGCCTCTTGGGATAAATTTCCAAGGGGCTTGCTTTGACTTACAATCCGACGGTACATTGTTAGCTGCCGGTTGTCAACAATCAACAATCACCGGCTCGGGAGTGGCGACTTGGAGTAGATGTCTAGCACCGGCGGTACCTCGGCCAGGCCAGGCGGCCCCGGCAGTCATTTTTCCTCGACAAGGGTCGAGGAAAAGCTCCTGCGGTACTGGCTCGGCACGGTTCGGACGGCGTGGTCACCTTACACGGCCGTCGAGGTCGGGGAGCCGGGCCGGCAAGGCGACTGGATTGAGGTTGCTGGGCCGAATACCACCACCCTTCGTCAGACCATCAATCGGTACGCGGACGAGCTCGGGGGGATTGACCGGCGCATTGCGGCTTCCTCGTTCGTATTCGCGTACGTCAAGGCCATCGTCGTGCCGGCAATTGCCATGCTTGTCACGCTCGACACCATCCCCGACCTTACGGCCGAGAACGCCAAGATTCGATTCTCAAGATCCGAAGGCGCGGTGCTGTGGCTAAGGTCCGGTCTGGCCAGTACCCTTGCGCCGGACAGCCCCCGAGAACAGCTGATTCTGGCGTTCATACGGCAGGTCCTCGATGCCCACTTGCTACCACTCGTTCGCGCGATCTCGTACGCGTACGGGATCTCCGACCGCGTGCTGCGAACGAATGTGGCGTACGTCGTCTGCACGCAGTTCGGCCAGCTCGAGCCAAAAGGCGATGGGCCGGATCAGCGGGTGGATGACGCCCTGATGTTCCATTCTCTCGCGGGACCCCGGTTCGCCGACACAGGGACCATCGTCGTCGATCGTGCGAATCGAGTTATCCAGCTTCGCTTCGAGCGCTCCAACTGCTGTCTGTACCGGCTCCTCGCAGACGAGGACTTTTGCGATGGATGCAGCGAAACGAGAGCTGCTCGCCGGCGGGCACGCGGATCCTGAGCTCGACCCCGAATCAATCGCAGGGAGGAGGGTCGCCGCTCTTCTACGGCTGGGTCGTCGTCGTCGTCGTGGGTACGCTCCAGATCGTCAGTCAGGGCGCCGGAAGTTCCCTATTTGCGCTACTCCTACTACCTCTCCAGTCGAGCCTCGGATGGAACCGGACCACGCTGACAGCGGCCTTTTCGCTCAGCTCCCTGGTTGTAGCGCTGGTCTTGATTCCCGTCGGAGGCGTCGTCGACCGATACGGCGCGCGGCTGGTGCTGGTGGCCGGTGGCGTCGTGTCGGGCATGTGCCTTGTTGGGCTCACGTGGATCACCCAACCGTGGCAGTTGATCGCCCTTTTTGGCATCGGATTCGGAATCGCCCAGGCTTTGACGTCGGTTCAGGTTGGAGCGACTGCGATCGCCAACTGGTTTGTCCGGCGCCGTGGGATGGCGCTCGGGTGGCTTTCCGTTTTCATGGGTTTGGCCGTTCCAGTCTGCGTGCCAATCGTAAGTCAGTTGATCCTGCACTACGGTTGGCGCGTCGCCGTTGACATTCTCGCTGCGGCGTTCGTCGCCCTCATCATCCCTGCGGCCATCTTCGTCCGGCAGCGCCCTGAAGACGTCGGCTTGCATCCAGATGGCGACCGGACAGCTAGCCTGCTGGATAAGGGTCCGAAGACGGGGGCTACGTTTCAGTCAGCGATTTCCGGACGCATGTTTTGGCTGTTATCAATCTCCAGCATTCCTCCAGCGATCGCCTGGGGCATCATCAATACGCACCAAATCGCTTACATGGTCGGCACCGGGTTCACCCCGGCGCTTGCAGCCGGCATCGTCACCGTGGCAGGTCTCGCGAGTCTGCCCGGTCGATTAGCTGTGAATGCTGCCGCGGACTGGTGGGGACCAAAGGTGGTGCTGATGATTAACATCGCCCTCCAGGCGGTTGGCATCGTCATTCTCATGAATTTCGCGTCGCTGGTTGGCCTACTGTGCTACTCGATTTTTTACGGTGTAACAACAGGGTCAGCCTTCGGCGTACGAAACGCATGGTTGGCTGGGCTGTTCGGCCGAAAGGCCTTCGGGGCCATCACCTCCCTGCACGGGACAATGATCTATCTAGGGGGCGCGATCGGGCCGGTTGCCGCCGGCGCCATGTACGATCATTTCGGAAACTACACGCTGGCATTCACCCTCGCCTGGATGATGAGTGCAGCCTCGATTCTGGGTCTGATCTTCGTGGCTAGTCCGAAACGGATGCCCGCACAGGCTCTTGTTCACGGGGCGCGCTAGCAAACAGCTGATACGTCCGGTCGGGCGTGATCGGAATCCGCTGGACCGCTTCGTGGACTCCGGCAGATATCAGCGCGTCCTCGACCGCATTTGCGATGGCGGCTGGCACAGGGATCGTTCCGGATTCGCCGGCGCCTTTCACTCCTTCGGGGTTGAAGTCACTTGGCCTATCGAAGTGGAGCCTGATCGGCTCGACTGATATTTCGGGCCCCGTTGGTATGGAGTAGTCGACAAACGAGGCGGTGAGCAGGCCTCCATCATCGGCAAACACCGCCTCTTCGAACAGCGCGTAGCCGATTCCGTGCACATACCCTCCCACCAGCTGACCGTCCAGGATCTGTGGGTTAATGACCGTCCCACTGTCACACGCCATCACATACTTGAGGATCTCGACGGTTCCGAGCTCGGGATCGATCTCAACCGCGGCCGCGTGGCAACTGGAGGGATAAGCCCAGGGAGTCCGGGTCTCAAACTCAGCCGGCACGACCAAGGACGATCCCTCCTCGATCAGTGCTTCTGCTCGAATGGACTTGGCCGGTGTACCCGTGACGGTGACCACGCCGTCAACCAGCGAAAGATCCTCGATCGCAGCCTCCAGACGCTCGGAGGCGCGGGCAAGCAGTTGCTCGCGCGCATTACGTGCCGCGATGGCCACGGCATTGCCCACGTGGATTGTGGTTCGACTGCCGGCCGTGAAGGTCGCCGTCGGAGTGTGACGGGAGTCGCCCTGCACGACTCTTATCCGCGCAAACGGCCAACCGAGCCGGTCAGCCGCGATCATCGCCGCCATCGTTGCGTGGCTCTGGCCTTGTGTGGTCGAGCTCAGGAAAACAGTTGCTACGCCGCGGTGGTCGATCTCCAGCCGGGCCGGCTCGCGGTTGCCGTAGCCGCTGCTTTCGACGCAGCAGGCCACGCCGGTGCCGATGATTCGAGACGATTCCGTGCGGAGCTTGCGCCATGCCTCTCTGTCGAGCGTCTTGACCGCCTGCTCGAGCAAAGTTGCATAGTCGCTCGAGTCATAGCGCATCGTGGCATCCCCTCGCGGCATTCTGGTGTCGTACGGTGCATGGGTGAAAGGGATGAGGTTTCGTCGACGAACTTCAACGGGATCGAGCTCGAGCCTTCGAGCCAAGCGGTCCATCATTCGCTCGATCGCAAAGTTGCCAAGAGGCCTGGAACCGCCTCGAATAAAGCCTGTGGGCGTTGCATTCGTGAACACGACCTGCACATTCACTTCCATCGCTGGGATCCGATAGGCGGACGTGAGATGAGACGCGATGTTGTCGGTCTGGTCGTAGCCCGGAGCGGCGTACGGGCCCAAATCGTGTAGGACCGATGCGCGCAAGCCGAGGAGCTCGCCGTGGTCAGTCGCCGCCAGCTCGAGCTCGAATTGCGTCCCATGCCCATGCACCGAGGTCGCCGTGTCCTCGCCGCGACCCGCAACCCATTGCACCGGCCGTTTCAAATGCATCGCAGCAAGCGGAACGAGCACCTCTTCGGGATAGACGAGGCCCTTAGCGCCGAAAGCCCCTCCGACGTCATTAGCAATCACATCGATCCGATCGGCATCGAGATCTAGGAGGCGAGCCAGCTCGTTGCGCACTAGAAAGACGCCTTGAGTGGACGTCCAGACGGTCAATCGGCCGGAAGACTCCTCATAGCTCGCGGTGACCGTGCGCGGCTCGATCGCCATTGCGCATATCCGACCAGCCTCAAGGTGTTCGCGAACAACAACTGCCGCCGAGGCGAATACAGGCTCGATCTCGCCAAAGCCGTATCGGGTCTGCCGCGCGATGTTGGATGGGCGGTCCTGGTGCACCAGTCTGGCTCCCTGTTTGGCTGCCATCCCCGCACTGGAAACCGGAGGCAACTGGTCCCAGTCGACGATCACTTGCTCGACCGCGTCACTGACCTGGTATCGATCCTCAGCCACAACGATCGCGACTCCCTCACCGACGTAATGCACTTCATCGCGCGCCAGGACCGGCCGCCTGTGCGCCGCCACCTCAGGAGGGAGAGACGTGCTCATGAATTGTGCGGTTGTGGGCAAATCTGCTGCGGTCCAGGCGAGCAGGACCCCGGGCAGGCTGCTTGCCACTCCAACATCAATCGAAACAATCCCTGCGTGAGCCAGCGGTGACCTCGCGACTGCGAGATGAACTAGCCCTGGAGGAGCGATGTCGCCGGCGTACTGACCCGTTCCGGTGATGAGCCGGTGGTCTTCGATGCGCCGGATTGGCGTGCCGATGTAGGGCAAAGGCGGACGACCTGCTACTCGGCTTGATGGGTTGCCGGGCTCGCGTTGGCGACAGTAATCGCGTCGAACACGATTGCCTCAAACCGAGCGGCATCAATCTCGGCGGGAGCCTCGACGAGGGTCCCCTCCCCATCGACCACTGTGAAGCAAACTTCATGTCCGAACGCTGACTCGGTGGCGGCGCGAACTTTGCCAATCGCAATGTCGCAAACCATTACCTGGCGCTCGCTCTTGAACGTGCACATCAGCGGGATTCCTCCTGGATAGGGTGCTAGGGCTGCGCCTTTCTGCCAATGAGGCGGGCAGAGTTGGCGATGACCGGGATAGATGAGAGCTCGTGAAGCAGAGCACCAGTGACCGGCGTGAGGATGCCTGGGATGGTGAGGCCGACCGCGATGCCCAGCACTCCGAGCGAGAACACGAGGTTTTGTTTGATCGCGCGAATTGCCTGTCTGGAGATGATCAGGAGATGCGAGATCTTGGTCAGGTCGTCCGATAAGAGGCCGATCTCAGCAGTCTCGATTGCAACGTCCGTGCCACCGCGACCCATGGCGACGCCCACGTCGGCCACCGCCAGCGCCGGCCCATCGTTGATTCCATCACCCACGAACATGACCTTGCGGCCCTGCGCCTGCAGGTTTTTGACGATGTCAACTTTCTGATGGGGGAGCACTTCTGCGTGGACTTCTTTGATCCCGACCTCCGACGCGATCCGCTCGGCGGTCTGCCGGTTGTCGCCGCTGACGAGCACTGTGCGGATTCCCATGTCGTTGAGCTTCCGGACAGCCTCCGCGGCCTCGGGTCGAATAGCGTCCTCAAGGACGAGGAAGCCTGCAAGGTGGTTATTACGGGTCACCAGGATCACAGTGCGGCCCGGAGACGCCAGTTCTGCCGCCCTGGCGCTGGCTCCAGCGGGAATCGCTATGCCCTTGCTTTCGACGAGCTGCGAACGTCCGAGCAGCAACGTCTCGCCGTTCAGATTCGCGCGGACACCAAGCCCTGGAAGTGCCTCGAAGCTATCCGGATCCATGGGGTTCAGACCGCGCTGCACCGCGGCCCGGACCACCGCCTGGCCCAGCGGATGCTCACTGAACTTCTCAGCCACTGCCGACACTCGAAGAATGTCGTCTTCAGTTCCGTGGCTGTTCAAAGACACCGCCTGCAAGAGGCGCGGTTCGCCGAGAGTCAGAGTCCCGGTCTTGTCGAACGCCACCGTATCGATCTTGGCAAGAGCCTCGATGGTCGCGCCCTTCTTGACGAGACTGCCCCGTAGCGCGGCATTTCCGATCGAGGCGACGAGGGCGGTTGGGGTTGCGAGGACCATCACACAAGGGCAGAAGACGATAAGCATCGTGATCGAGCGAGAGATGTCGTGCGTAAAAACCCAGAGGCCGATGCCGAGCAGGATCGCGACCGGCGTGTAGAACTTGGCGTAGGTATTCAGGAGACGCTCGATTGGCGCTTTTCTCTGTTGGGCCTCTTCGACCATTCGGCGAATTTGGCCCAGCGTCGTGTTTTCGCCGACGTGAATCGCACGAACCTCGATCACTCCGAGATGACTGAGGCTGCCGGCAAAGACTGAGTCACCCACTTCCTTATCGATTGGCAGACTCTCGCCCGTGATTGCGGATTGGTTGATGCTCGCCGTGCCCGATTGGATCACGCCGTCAACGGCAATACGTTCGCCAGATCGGACGAGGAGAACGTCGTCAATTCGAACCTGTTCCAGGGGCACGACCTCATCGCCTGAAGGCCGCCGCACGGTGACCTCAGCAGGCAGGAGGCTGGCCAATGCATCGAGAGCTCGGCTCGCTCTTGCCGCTACAAACTCCTCGAGCATGCCTCCAATGAGGAGTAAGACCGCGACCACCGCCGCCGCCGAGTATTGATGGACGATCAGGGCCGCCGCCGTGGCGATGGACACCGGAATGTCAGCCGTGAAATCGCCACGGCGGATGCCTTGGATGGCTGACCACCAGATATAGATCGAACCTGTCAAAGCAGCGGCCAGATAGAAGGGGGTCCGGGCCTGATAATCGCCGCCACGACCGACGAGTCCGCCAGGGTTCAATATCGCGGCCACGATCAAGAGCAGGAGGCTCGCGCCGGTGAAGATCGTTCCGGGATTTAGGAGAAAATCGCGATATCGCTTGGCAAACCTCTGAGTCCCAACCGCACAGGTGACGCAAACTGCCCACACCTGATCGGCTGGAGATGCCACCGTTCGACTCGCCACGCGTATCCTCCGATGACGGGTCCAACCGCCGCCCCAAGTTACAAGGGCGTTTAATGAGCGGGCCCGAACCTCCAAATGGTAGCAATGTCATCTGCCAGTAGTCAACTGTTGACAATCTACCGAAGCGGATGGGCGTTTAGCCGCGCGACTTGCTGGCTGCCATGGCCCGGGACGGCATGTCGTCGCAGCGCCCGAGATGGGTTGGCTGTCGCCCGGTGCGCCTACTTCGGATCCTCTGACCTTGAGGTGCTTCGGGCCTCCAGGCATGATCACGTCGAGGCACACTGCAATCGCGGCACTGCTGCTCGTGACGACCCGCGAAGATGACGCAAGGCGCAGGGTCGCAGTCGGACGTCTATCGAGAAGCAGTCGCTAACAATCGCTTATCGATAGCAAACCGAGGCAATCGATGTCGGCCGGCGGCAACGGGAAGTTTGGCGTAGGCAGACTTCGAATTGGTGGACAGTCGATAAGCTGGATCGCACCGCGATGAGCGACAACCGGCCTAAAGAGGTGAACACCGAGCTCGCCGACTGGATAAGGGGCCACAACTGCGTCGAATCGCCAAAGGCCCTCGTGGTGTCAGATCTCGTCGAGCACGCCGTGAATACGATCAAGATCGCCGTTAGGTCAACGTCAGCGCGATCGGGCTTAGTGTCGGAGGTTCGTGCGACGGCCGAATGCCTGGGCCCACAAACATCGTCTTTGATAAGGCGGGACTGTGATGATCTGATCACTTCGCTTCGCCGAGATCGAGGTCAGGGAGCTGTCGACTTACTTCAACGCCTAAGAAAGACGCTCCAGTCACCGTCATTTGTCGACGCCGCTTATGAAGACCTGGTGAAAGCTGTCCGAACCGGCACTGAGACCCCGATGGCTACGGAATGGAGAAGAGACGTCGTCACAGAATTGTCTCGCCTCCAAGGGCGAAGCTGGGCTTCACGCTCATCTCTCGCCGGCCGGGTATTGCGGGGGGATAGCGATGACATCGAATTGGCGCGAAGGGTCTCATACATATCCACCGGACCTGACGAAGTCGCCCCCTCACTAGACATTCCTTCGGAACAAGATGAACTCGCTCTGTGTAAGCGGCTCCTGTTGGCGGAGACCGCACCAGCTCATCACGTAGTGTGGTTTGCCATTGACCATGCCCGACTTAACCGATTTCCGACGCTCAAGGTTGGGAACATCGAGTTCTTCCACGCAGACATTCTTAGGACATGGATCATCGAGAAGCGAGAAGGACTTCCTACTGAGCTGTTGAATTCGACGTGGCAGGTTGAGACCGGCATGCCCAGCGGTCTGGAAACCTTGTTCGCGAGGGTCGATCTAGGCACCGTTGCTTCTACCGACCCCATCGCTGATGCCCGTCGAATGCTGCGCGGCCTGTTGGGCGTTGCCAAACTTGAGGTCGATCTAACCGGAAGAACGGCCTGGCGATTGCTTTCGGGCTACTGGCAGGCGGTCGACGATAAGCTGTCGGGCTTCGAAGTGATTGAGGACCGCGATGATCTCGCGGTATATCGCCAAGCCTACGAGGCGGTTGGGCATGCACTCGAAGCGATGGCGTCAGAGGGCCAGGGTGACGCAGCCCATAGAGATGACGTGGATTCGCTTACACGATGGATCGATCGCGCGACCGGCGCTGACTCGGCCATGGCGACCGTGCTCTATGTTCGCGTCATCGAAACACTTGCGGGCAGAGCGGGATATTCCAACTGGGAGGCTTTCGCTGACGACTGCTTAATGGCTTCCTGGATCCGGGGGCAAGTTGTCGGAGCTGTGATCGCTGCGGTTCGACGTTCTATCGGCGTTTTGGGACGGATGTCGTTGAATCTAGACCCGAACCTCGGGCCGGAGCTCGACGAAGTTGCCCGCACGGTCTTTCGTTCGTTGCCGGGCTTGAGATACGAGGTGCGCTTCGAAGAGGCGACGGCGAGCTTGGAAATCATCGGTCGAGCGGCGCCAAAGAACTCAGCTTTCCGTCGTGAGGTTGAATACCTCACGCGGCGGTTGGGCAATATGCACGATCGATCTCAATGGTTGGTGGATCTTGAGTCCAGCTGGAGGCTCTTGCGAGGTCGGCTCACTGAGATCCGCAATGAGATTACACATGCAGAAGCGCCCGCAGACCGCGTCGTGGAAACGGTGGTTGAGTTGGCCTCCTTCGGAGCGCGCCGGCTGACTCTGGAGGTAGTCGCTGCTGCTCAATCCAACCGGCCATTCCGCGATTCATGTCTGGCCTCAAGCAAAGACTCGCGCGATTGGCTGGACGAGTTTGTCGGCGCCAAGTTGGAAGCAGCGCCGAGCCACCCATCGTCCTGATAGTCGTCTCTTATCGAAAGCAATCCCATGGACAGACCAACCCGACAGCGGCCGGGCCGGCGATGAGTCCTCACTGAAGATCCTTAAGTTCTTCTCAGTTTGCAGACATATGTATGAGGACGCGCGAGGCTGTGTGGGGCCTATTTCCTCGGTCTTAAGGTGTGTAGTGCGGTACCCTCGCGTGCTAACTTCCAGTAGATCCAACCGTCCACGGGCTTTTTGGTAATCGAACGGGCTGCGGCGGATGGGCTTGAATAGGTCTGCGATCCAACTTTGATGCCAGCAGCGACAACCGTGGCGGAGACCCCACCTCCGTGTGAACTAGGCCCGTGGACCAACTTGGTACCGACTGGCAGGGTGCCGGACGTTATGAGATCGCGAAGAGACGGAACCGAGTGAGGCATCGCCCAGGGATTTTATCGGGTCGTGGACAAATGATTCAAGGATCCTTGGCAAGCGAACCCGATCCTCCCTCGCACTCAGGCCACGGCACTCGGGTTGGTGGTCGCCCCCGAGTCTGTACCTATACGGTTTCGCGGCGGCTACAGCTGGGGCTTCCTTTGTAAACGACCGTCCGCTAGCGCAGTTTTGTAGGTCAGGTTCGGTCTAACCTTCGAGCTGTGTCGGAGGTGATCCGAGTCCAGGCGGAGTCGGCAATCGGCGATGTTTCGGAAGGTGTATGCCCGCTCTGCAAAGTTCAGCTTGTGGTACACGATGGTCGCGGTTGCTGCCAGTGTTGCGGCGACACATACGTGGCGAGCAATGGCCGGCTGGAGATCAACCGCTGCGATATTCACGGGACGGACTGCCAACATTGGGTCGCGGTTTGGAAGGCTCGGCGCCCACTCTGAAAGTGAGACAGCAAGAAAGAGTGTGGGATTCCTCTATCGGGGGATGATGACGACCGCCGCGGCGACACGCTCTGCACCTGTCGGCCCGGGCGTCACGCCTCGTCGGCCGACACTGTGGACGTACTGCATCCCCTACGACGACGGAGCAGCACCGAATCCGTACTGGGGCGTGTGCACCTTGGCGATCTGTAAGCCCGTCATCAGGCGCGGCGCGCGCCTGGGCGACTGGGTGGTCGGTACTGGCTCCAGACATTCGCCCATCGGCGATGTGAGCGGTCACATCGTTTACGCGATGAGAGTTAGTCGGAAGCTGACGATGGCCGACTACGACGCATTTACGCAGAGCACGCTTACGCGAAAGCTGCCCGCTTGGACGCACCGGGACCGGCGCCGAAGACTAGGCGATTCGATCTACGACTTTGAGTTCGACCGACCCGTTCAGCGAGCTGGCGTTCACTTGGAGGGGAATCGCGGCACCGACCTGAGCGGTGAGTACGTCTTGTTGTCAAACCACTTCTACTATTTCGGTGATCAACCTCAGCCTCTCCCTGACGAGCTGATGCCGATCATCAAGCAAGGGCAAGGGCACAGGTCTGGCTCTAATGCCCCGTACTTGGAGGCGTTCGTCTCCTGGATCACGCAGCTCGGAATCAAACCCAACACACTGCTCGGGAAGCCGCAGTTAGACCTGTTCAAAGATGAAGTTGCCGCTGTTGCTTGCGCGCACAGCCGAAAGAACGAAGCATTGGAAGACGAGCGGCTTGCTAGGTTGGGCGACGCGGATCTATGAAAGTCCTCGTCCCGCTTAGCTGAGTTACAAGACAGTCGATGGCGGCAGCTCCAGTTCTCCAGAGTTGGGACCAGATCAAGGGCAACGCCGGCGACTGGTCCGCGATCCTGATTGGCAACGGCGCGAGCATGAACGTTTCTTCCACCTTCAACTATCAGACGCTTCTTGAACGAGCGTGCACGATGGAGAACGACGACCGGCTCAATGACGTGGACCGTGCTCTGTTCTTAGCAATCAAGACCGTGGACTTTGAACTAGTGCTTGCCCACCTGCGGTATGCGCTAGTCGTTGGCACAGTAACTGGTGCCACCAACCCGTACATGCAGCAGTTAGAGGCGCAGTACACCCGGATTCGGAGAGCCTTGGCGGCGGCTGTACGGGGTGTTCATCCGCCGCACAAGAAGATCGGAGAAGGCCGGCTGAAACAACTCGGTCAGGAACTCGTGAAGTACAAGTGGGTCTTCTCCACCAACTACGACCTAATTGTTTATTGGGCCGCGATGACAGTTGGAATTGAAAACTTCTATGACTACCTTGGGGGCAAGCCGTGCCGCTTCCGCCGGGAGAATATTGCTGAGGCGCCCGAAAACAAGACCAAGCTGCTCTTCCCGCACGGGGCTCTGCACCTATATGTCCCAGAAGGCGAGTTCACCGGCATGGTTCACAAGCGGGTCAATGACGAATACAACATCCTTGACCAACTCCTCTTCTTTGAAGACGCCCCCCTAATCGTCGCTGAGGGCAGCCCCGATGACAAGAAGAAGGTGATCTACAGCCATCGCTACTTGACTTTCGCCTTCGAGCAATTGGGAAAGGTGCGCGATCCCCTCGTGATTTTCGGCTCTAACCTCGGGTCGAGCGACGAGCACATTGTGCAGGAGCTGGTGCCAAAGGGCAGGCGAATTGCGGTCTCGATCCGTGGTGGAGGCGACGAAGCATCTAAGACGATGGCCCGCATGCAGTACGTACTCGCAGAGGCGGGTGAAGTGATCTTTTTCAGTGCGGACAGTCATCCCCTTGGCAATCCTGCACTGACCGTCGCCTAACGTCGCATGGGGCCACCCGCTGACCGGACGCGATCCGCCTTCGCCTCAGGCCCGCAACTCGGAAAACGCGCGGACTCTATCTGCGAGACTCGAGCTGAACTTAAGGATCGCTCCTTTGGTCCCAACGCCCGCAACTCGAACCGTGGCGGCCACGACCTCAACTTCACCGACTTCGATGCTTTCCACGACATCGCCTGAGCCCGGAGGATTGGTTGGGTCCGAGGCGCCGCCCTGCGGGTAAAGAAGTACGACTCGCTTTATGCCGGACGCCCGCGAGAACGCTAATGCCTCATAGAGATCAGACGATTTGATCCAGGCGCCGGTCTTAGTATCGAGTGTCTTGTACTTAGCGTCGATGAGCACTGTTGGCAAGGGATGGATAGAGACGTCAGGAGTCACCTGCACAACCGCCTTGCGACCACCTATGTACTGTCTGGTGCCGAGATCGTACGCTCGCTTTTCGACTGCCTTAGGGCCCAGTGCAATCCTCAGGGCCGTATAGATCAGGTGCTCCCACGCTCTTGTGGTATCTATCAGATACCCAGGTAGGCTTCCCCGTTTGCCACCAACCGCGCTGTGCCAATAGTCCGTCGCGAATCCGCGCAGCACATCGCGGCTGAGATCGTAAAGCGGCTGCCAGTTACGTTGCCGAGGGGGCAATTTGGTTCGTGGTCGAAAGCGTTCCACTGACTGGTCACCGAGACGATAGCGACGAAGCTGCAACTGACGTCGAACATCGCCGTCTGCGACTTGGGTACCTAATGCTTCGAATGCGTCCGCCATGACGCGATTTACCGGGTTAATTCGGTCAAATACAGACCCCTCTTGTAGGAAACCATCTTCGTCCGGTATCAGAAGGCTCTCCGGTTCTGGATCTCCATCAAGGTCAGGACTCACCCAACTGCGGCGTCGATACTCTCGCACTGGGTTACGGCTTCGCTGATCGAATAGATACACTGCCGCTCGCCCCACCAGATCAGACAGGGTCTTAGACCTTGATGCGATGCGTGGCAGCGCTTCCTTGGGAAGGATGCGGCCGAATTTGACCAGATTCGCTATGACAAAGAAGTCCTCACGCCACGTAGGATCGCCCCCTTCGAGGAACTTCGGCATGATCTCAAGTTGAAGGCCAGGCGTTGCCTGAAGGATTCCTGCAGTCCCGCCGACACGGAACGTGTCGCCGTAAAACTCCACCGAGTCCAGGATGCCGAGCGTTAAGGCGACGCGGCCACCCACCTCGGTCAGAGCGATTCGCAATCTTTCAGCCGTCAGTCCGAGCGTTGCCGCAGAGGCCGATATCCCTTGGCGCGGTCCAAACTCACGGACAAGAAGAGTGTTCACGCCGGAGCTGGTGGTGGCGCTCCAGCAGCGGACCGCAAGACGGCATATACATTGGTCACGTCAATCTTGGGCTCTACCAAGCGTGGCGCCGGCGTGCCCCCAAATAATTCCTCTTCAAGGCGATACGGGCTGGCCGCCTGATCAGCTCCAATCGCCTCGGCTAATCCAGGAGTGTCACCAAAAAAGACCTCGCGTGCGTGGGCAACCAGCGTTGCCCAGAGTTCGACCGCGTCTAGCAGCGCAAGAGAGGTCTCCGTCTGAGGTTTCAGCATCAGGGCGCCATGACCAAGCTGAAACTCGCGGCCACGGCCCAATTCAATAGTGCGATTCACCGCAACCCAAGCTTGAACTAAGCCCTCATACACATCCGTGACCGCGGCTGCGGCTGTTGGCAGCGTAGCTGGAGTGGTCGGCAAACCAAACCAGGCCCTGAGGAGACTCTCATCAACGGGTAGCACGTACGGTGCGAATCTGCGTCTAAATGCCACATCCAGCGGTTCGATTGAGGTATCTGCTTCATTCATCGCCGCGAGAATGTACAAGTCGGCCGGCATGTATCGGGTTTCCGTTTTGCCGTCAGGGGTCAGGATGTCAAACGGAACCGATTCGCGAGTGGCGGTCCCGTCTGGTGCAGCCCGCTTGCTTGATTCGATCGCACCGATTAACTGCCCGAAGGCCAGGACAGCCGGCCCGCGGTTAATCTCGTCGATTATGACCAATGATGCACCATCTGGGCTCGACGCATGGATGATCGCGTCGACCAGTGGGCCAACAACCACTTCGAACTCGACGCCCTTCCCAACTCGCGGCCGCAGCCCGCACACAAAGTCGCGGTATTTCGTCCCCTGATGGAACGTCACCCACCAGACTCGCCGCTTAGTCTTGGTTGGACTCGGCAACTCACTCCCCGGTTGAACCGCACCTTCAACGGGAAATGCGTTGGGGCCCGCAGGGGCGAAGGGCGGCGGGCTGCCGACTCCAGCGAACAGGTCGTTCACTTCAGTTAAGACACGAGTCTTGCCGGTTGCAGGAGCGCCCGAGACCAGCACGTTGTGTTTCTGCTTCAGACTTCGCAGGATTTGGTGCGCGTGTAAAGAAGCACCGCCGTCGGCTGTCGTGCTCATATACAAATCACTCCGTTGTCTTTCGCTATGAAACCCCAAACAGATCGAGTGGGTCGGGTTTCGTTGATCTTCTCGCGAACGCAGTCTGCAAACCAAGCTTGCTCGCCACCTAAGTCGCGCTCCTTGAGGGTTCGAGCCCACACTTCGTTGTTATTGAGCTGCACGAGAAGGGCAAACCAGCGACTGCCAGCACCAATCTCTGCCGCATGTGATTGGGCATCAACTTTCCAACCGTCAATCTCGTAGAAGCGTCCGATGCGCGCCTCGCGGGGTCGGGCCTTTGTCGGTCCCCACAAAACCACCTCTGCTGAGCTGGTCACGTTAGCCGCAGCCCACCGAACAATGCCACGCCGCCGTCTCGGTCCGTCCTGATGCGGGAACATGGGTGCCAGCAGAGCATGAAACGGAACGACCGGAAAACGGAGGTCTCTAGCGCCACCGCCAGACATTGCGATGTTTGACTGTGTAGCGAACTTCAATACGTCTCCCTTCTTGATCTCCTTGAAGAAGACCCGGACTGGCCTAGGGGGTTGCGCCATTGCCGTACCCCGGCCGAAGGCCAATTGTTGTACCGGGAGGTACAAATGGAACGGCACCTAGCTCTCTCGCTCGGTGAACCCGATCGCGAAGGCGGCTGAGCTCGCCCCAAGTAGATGCCCCGAGCGCTTCATACGCTCGCAAAAGAACGAGGTCACGAGTGACCGTACTCTTGCGCTCGCCACCGAGTGGCGGTTGGGCGCGATCAAGAAGCGGAAAGTCATCCAAAATCAGCGTCAGCCTAGCTGGCCGCTGCTTATAAGCGGCCAAGACTCTCCACTCGATCTCAGCGCGCTGCTCTGCATAGGCCCAATCGTCGTCAGGACGTCGGCTCCCGCCCGAGTGCTCGCAACGCGATAAATCCAGCGCGATCGTTGCCAACTTGCTGCTTGCCAAAGTAAGGCTGTTGAGGCTTGGTATCGGTACCGCCCTGACTACAAAGTAGTTGAGGCTTGTCGTCGTTAGCCGTCTCACAAGCCAATCGAAGGTAAGGCTATTGGCCACCGCGAGCCAGAGGTATCCCAACGAATATGCGTCGTATTGGTTGCGGGCATGAAAGGAGAGAGTTGGCACTTTGTTCCCACAGACCACGCCTGCCGGAATTGCCGCCGCCAGCATCGTCCGCTCATTGGTCTGACCCGTCACATCACAGAAACCAAACCGCGGCTCAGAAACTCGCTGCCGCAATTCATGCGAGAGATCCTCGGGCGCGCAATGGAACTGCGCGGCTACTTCACACGCTTTATCACGCGATTGCGTGCGCCACAGGGCGCCGCGACCAGTTCCAGATACGTAGCGCTTCCAGTCATGCCTGTATTGGTGGACCATTCGTCCCTCGATCACTGGCAAGCCCCGAGTTGCCCGAGACCTAAAGATTGGACGATCATTCGTCATATCGACTTCGCGGTGGAAAGTGACGTCCCATCCTCCGTCAGCATCGAACTGAGATCCGGCCATCGACAACGCTCGGAAGCAGGCCCACTCATCGTCGGACCTAACCTCAGGAACAGTGAGATCCCTCCTTAAGCGAGCCAGCTCCCTCAGGGGAACGCGAACGGGGCGCGAGGGACGACGAGTCGGGCCCATTGCGCTGGTCAGCTCCAACATCGGCGCCGCCGCGTGTGACTCCGAGGCCATCTGTGCGCGCAACGAAAGAAATTTGAACCTTGTGTCGATTTCGAAGAAGCGGTCTTTGTTATCGAAGACAGTCATCGTGAGACGACGAGAGCGGTCGAAGAACGTCTGACGAAGGGCCCGGCTGCCCAACGACCGTATCAAGCCCGCTGGCACAAGTTGGATGATCTCGCCGTTGGGTGCCACCACCCGAAGGGCCAGCTCCAAGAACAACTTGTAGAGATCGGCCTCACCATCGTCCTGGAGATCAAAGTCGGTCTTGAGTTCAGCAACACCCTTTCGGAGGCGACTACGCGCTTGGTTCAGTCCCAACAAATCGCGCTCGTCGTGCGCGTGACCGTAGACTCGCTCGGCGCCACGCTGGATAGCGTGCTCATGACGCGAGAGGCGCAATCGCTCCCATGGCGGATTGCCAATCACGACGTCAAAACCCGCTGGGGCTAAGTTGCGCCAGAAGGCGGCTGGAACGCGCAGGCTGTCAACAACAATGAGGTGGCGCCACAAACTCGCGATGGCTCGCCTACGAGACGTGAGTGATGCTAGCGCCATCGCTGCAGCTCTTAAGGCTTGAGGGTCAGTGTCAAAGCCGAAAACATCCCTCTCAAGAATCCGATCGGTATCTAGCGAGGTCCGGCTCATCTTGATCACGCTCGCAGCCAGTAGGGTCCCGGACCCGCATGCCAGATCGGCGAGGGTTCTGCCTGGACCGGATCGGCGGAGTTTTGCCGTGAGGTGTTCGGTCAGCCGATGATCCGTGTAGAAGATTCCCCCTTGTTTCTGGTCCGTCCCGTTCAGGTCTTGAGTTGAGAGGCCCGCCAATGCAACCGCATGGTGCATGGGCAGTTCAGCTACCGACTCCTGAATCTGGCGTGCCGCCCTGATTGGGACCTGCGATGCGTGACTCGGCCAAGGTGACTTATCCGCATACCAGGCTGCAGAAAAGCCGCCGAACTCAGCCGCCACAGCTTCCAACACATCGATCTTCGATAACGAACCACGGCTGTCCGCCACGAGTCGGTGGACCTGATCGTGGATCGGTGCCAGGAGGATCAGTTGGAGTGGCGCGGGCGCTGACATGTTCGCTACGGCTTACTAATTTCGAGCAAGAACTCGGTGACGCTTGAATTCGCAGACATAGCTTCCGCATTGGGTCGATAGCGACCGATATCGCCCAAGTGGAAGGTTGTAACCCGAAGACCTCGTTGCTGCAGCGCGCCTTCAAGTTCGGGTAATCGAATGTGTCCCTGCGAGCTGTAGCTGAGATAGATGCGTCTGCTTGGCAGTTTATCGACAAGCGCGACCAAGGCGCGCAAAGCTCGACTCTTGTAGCAGAAGTCCGAAGCCTTTTCTCTCCACGGCCTAAGACCTGTCAACCCAGTGATCTCTGGTTCATCGCCGAAAGCAATGGTCTCCAAGAGGTGGTAGTAAGCGGCGTATTGGCGCTTTGTATAAGGGGGGTCTAAGTACGCAATGTCCGTCTCCTGTGTAGGAGCATTAAATACATCGCCACAAGTGGCCTCGACCGCGACCTGAGCGTTAAGCAAGCGACGTGGCTTCAGGGTTAACGGTCTTAAGGCGTTCTCACCCCAGCCACGCATGAAGTACCCATAAGTGCCGGCTGTATTCGCGACAGCGCTTACTGCGAAAAGCAGATCCGCAACGAGGACGGCCTTCTCCCTCGAACTAATGCATCCATCCCGTTCCCAAACCTCGATCTGACGCCGAACGCCATCAATCTGCGCTGCATTGCTCGGACTGAAGTACCGCCGCCCAGGCCCTTCAAGGCCGCTTTGACCGGGTGAGTAGTGGCGATAGATGAACCCCTCAACGGGATAGGCTGAGTTAAGCGCGTTCACGGCCGCGCGATATCCGCCAAGAAGTTCAAATGGCGCATCTCTGTGAGAAGTGACTTGGGCCAGAGAGAGACATACCGCTGAGGCCAGGTGGTCGTTGATAAGCACGGGCCAACCCGCTTTGGCCGCGGACCGCGCAACCACACCCGTTCCCGCGAAGAGGTCTGCGAATCGCGCGCCGGCATGGAACCTTACCTTTTCCAGAATCGCACCGACCAATCTCGCCTTTGACCCGATGTAGCGCATGCCTGCCGATGCGCTCTCGACTTCGCGTACCGCTGCCAGGGTGCCACCGAACGCAAGCTGCTCGGGCAACGAGTCGGGAAAGCCTTGCGAGCGGTCGACCTCAAGCGGCCGTGCCTCTGCGTGAATGGTCAAGGTCTCCCAGCCGGTGCAAGCAAGTTATTCATAGTCGGTATGGGAGGCGAGGCATCGCATAGTCTAGGGCGTCCCGGCTCACGCGTCCAAGCCCCCGGGCGATATGTCTGGATGCCTTTGAATTCGCACCTTCCCAGCTAGGTGGGTGCTTATTGATCCAAAGCTCCTCCGCGATTGGTCAGCCGGTCTTTTCGTCTGGGGTGAAGTCGTCGTTCATCCAACGTACGAAATGACGCAAATGTCCTAGGTAGGTCTTTTTGGTGGGTTCGGTCAACCGGGTCGCCCCAACGTCGCCATGTACTCATTGAAGACCCGCTCGTCTTGGCGCAGCGTTTGGCAGCTGACTTTCGGCATAGGTCTGGCGCTGACTCAAATCGAGGGTCGAAACCAGTCCAGAAGCCTTCGACGACAGTCGCCCGCTGGGGTCGGCCCACGAGACCAGCTGGATGCCAATCGCTAGGCTCTAAATACGCGCTGGCGCGCCTTATCTTGTTACGCCGAAGGCGTACGTTAGGCCCATCGTTGTGGGCGTGTTAGGCCCATTGAAGGTGCACCACTGAGGCCCACAAGTGGAACGTCCTCTGGCGTCCTTTCACTATCGAGACGGCTGGGGACGGAGGCAGGGCTCCAGAGTTAGGCGCCCCACCTCCGCCTGAACGGTTCTAGGAATTTGTGCCTTGGATCGTGATAAGCACCAGGGCCTGACCGTCCCAGAGGAGCAAGGCGTTGTAGTTCGCATAAAAGCTCTTGTCGTTCTCGGCGATGCCTAACCAGTCGTATGAAGCCGACATAGCGAAGGTGCCATGAACCGTGAACACCCCGCTTTGCTGGTCGAAGACTACGGTCGCGTTGGCTAGCGGATCACCGCTCAGCGTCCAGCGAACGTTTGTGACGCCGGCTCCAATGATGTTCTGGGGGCAGTCAGGCGGGCTTTGAAGCTGTTGCGTCGCGCACTGTTGTAGCGCTTTTGAGACGAGATCCTTGGCCGTCTGGTCGCTGGCTCCTGCAGGACGCTGGAGTGCAGGCAGTCCATGGGCACCACTAATCGAGCCGACGGCTACCCCTCCGGCTGCCAGTAACAGCTGAGTCGTATAGCCCCCGGTCGAGAGGTCGTGATGTGTCCGTGGGGCGCCATCCTGGTACGCGATCTCCATTTGATAGTGGCCTGTGCCGTACGGGTTGAGGTCCTGGTCAAAGGAGATGGTGAGGTCCTGCAGAGGGTCGCCAACCAAGTGCCACTGCGGGGAGTTGACGAAGTAGGCGTCATTGCTCTGAGGACATCCCTGAGGCGAAAACGATGGCGCCTTGGTGCAAGCGTCAAACGCGCCCTTGATCGCCCCTTTCGCTGCATCGAGGCCGGCGGAGGTGAGCTTGGGTTGGTAGGGGACGGTCTGCTGCTGCGATGAGAATGCGTCAACGCCAACCGTCTGCGCCTCCAACATCTGGGTTCCGTTGAATTGGATCTTGTGGGCGAGGGGCAAGACAGCCACAGTGGACCTCGTCCCCTCCGGAAGCGCGATCGCCTTGCCGTCGATTGTGACTCCAGCGCTGCCCTTGGATAGCCCGATCTGCAGGACTACTGGTGTGATAACGAGGTGCCAGAGCGGATAGAAGCCGAAGCTGGTCCCACCTGAGCGCTGGACGGTAACTGTGGCCTGCTTGGTGCCACGAACGCTCTCGTAGCTGAAATTGACCGCCGCCATGCTGGCGTCAGCGTTGGCGGTTTGGGTGATGGCGAAGCTCTTGATGTCCGATTTGGCGGAGGCGAGGGCAGCGATCATGGCTGCGCGGTCGGTCAGCGTGACATCAACGGTCGCGGTCGGGGCCGAGACCTCAATGAGGCTCCAGGCAGCGGTTGCGTCTCCTTGCTGGATTGCGTTTAGGTACTGAGTCACGGCGCCGGCAGGTGAGTACTGGCGGGCAAGAAAGCTGTTGGCTACGAAGGCAGCTATAAGGGCGACGGCGACCGCGCCCGCCGCGATCTGGTAACGACGCCGAAGCCATAGGGCAGACTGCGCCGTCGCCAGCCTTGCGCCAATAGATAATGTCGTCGCCGGTTCGTGATTCCCAGCTTCTTTGGTCTCGAGCTCGGTGCTCATCTCATTTCTCCTCGGTGAGATCGAATTCGAGCCGCGCCTGGTCGGCAAGCGCGGTCTGTCCGGTACGCATATAGGCGGCGACCAAAAGCCGGGCCAGATCCTGTCGCGCAGGGCTTCCGGCGAGGGCCGCGCGGAGATAGGCGATCGACGACTGCGGATGGCCGCTGGCGTCGTAGTACTCAGCCAGTGCACGGGCAAGCTCCGCTCGCTGGCCGGCGATCGCAGTCCGAGCTTCTTCGACGACTTGGCTAGCGCCGCCGCGACCTTCGGTGACCTGATGCTCAACCTCAGAGAAGCTGGAAAGGAATTCACCGCTCAAGGTGTCGTCAAGCAGACCTCGGATCTGATCCGCAAAGACGGGGTCGAGAAGGGTGCGGCGACGCGCCAAGAGCCGGCTTGCGTCAAGCAGCCGTCCGAAGTCGGTGTCGACGCCATCGAGCTCGAGTCGTACCTCTGTGTTGTTCACTCGAAGCAACGGTTTGAGCTCACTACCGAGCGCGACCTGCAACGCGTACAGCTGCTTGCGGAGCCGGTCGCGCTGACTGCCGGCGGGGAATCCGGGCGCCACTTCGTCGGCTAGCGCCGATCTGTCGACGCCGCTGTTGTCGCCGCGTGCTACGCGTGCCAGCAAGAAGGAGAAGAGGAACTCCAGCCTCGGCTGCTCGTTCAAGCGTCCAGTGACGTCACGCTCGTCGGCCGATATTCGCAACCGGCCAATTGACTTGATGGCGATCCTCGAACGCTTTGAGCCCGCCAAATCAGGCTCTGTCGATAGTTGTCGAACCCCGTTGCGGGGGGTCCCAACCTCAGCTTTTCCTGAGGTTCGAGTTGGCGAATCCTCAACTTTTCTTGAGGATTGGAAGCTGTCGACACTGAGGCCGCGGCCGCCGCCCCCGTTTTGGGACGATGAAATCGATCCCCGAGCCAAGGGTTGCTGCCCGTCGGCCAGAATCCGTTTTTCGGCGGGAAGCGGTGTGAGGGCGACCGTAGCCAGGGCTAGTCCGATGACGAATTCGACCCAACCACCGGCTCCACCGGCCAGCACAGCCGCGGCCCCGGCGCCGGCGACCAACAGCCAAAGAAACGTGGTGAGGCCGCGGGTCTGGATGAAGAAGTAGCCGACGACAGCAATAGCGAGATAGGCGAAGCCAATGAAATCGCCGGGCGGATTGAGCAGTGCGACGATGCCAAAGGCGGCAGACGCGACGAATCCGCACAGGAGCACGATCCCGCGCGGATCCCTGGGGACACCGAGGGCCTCGAGCAATTGGATCGATCCTTCCCCGCAAACCAGGCCCTCCTCCTTCGGGCCTGCCTCCGCTTTTGAAGCAGTTGTAATCGGAGCGAAGCGCGGTGTATATCCACGAAATCCACGTCTCGGCCTCATCGATTTCCATGGCCGTGCGTCATGGATTTCCGGCCCCGGCGCGCAAGTAAGGGTCATTGCTCGCGCTCTCGAAGTGCCTCGTAGGAGGCCTGGTTGCGCTGACGGTGGCCCTCTCTCGTCAGCCAACGCACTATCGGCTTGCAGGCTCGCGAGATAAGCCTGAACTTCATATCAAAGCTGTCGCGAATCGGGATCTTGGCTGCAGCTCGCAGAACCTCGAGCACCAATTGCTGACGGATTTCGTCCTCGTCGATCAGCGGAGGAACCGGCCGCAACTCCCGAAGCAATTGAACGAGGGCAGGCGCCAGAAGATCGAGAATCACCGGACCCCATAGCTGGCGCGAACCAGCCCGGTAGGCGGCAACCAAGTCGGCCAGGAGCCGGTCTTGGTCCGCACGGCCCAAATACAGGTTGTCGCGCGCGCGCGCGAAGAGCTCCAACGCGTCGTCGGACAGTTCGCCAGCGACCTGGTGACTGCCCCGAAGGCCGGCCGCAAAGGTCCTTGCCATTGGCACCTCCCGTGTTCTGGTGCTGGCAGGCTCGCAAGAGGCCGTCCTCTGTCCGTCCTTTGAGCGTCCTCTGGCGTCCTCTAGTCGGGAACGACTTGAGTTCGAGAAGTCGAGGCCAGAAGGTCAAACGTCCCCTGAGCGTCCTTTCTGCAAAGAAAGGACGCTGGAGGACGCTTTTTTGGGGGTAGTCGCTGTCCTTTAAGGGGTATGTGAGGACATCGCGCCGCTTTCACCTCAACCTTCCCTCGGATCTGGAGTCGGCCTTGACGCTATTCGCCAGGCAACGGGGACTCCAGCTGGGACCCGCGATTCGACTGCTGCTGGGCATCGCACTGCATTTGGATGCTGAAGCCACAAACGCACCGACCGACTCGCCGGCCGCCCTGGCGGCGCTAACCGCTGCCGAGCTCGCGGTTCTAATGGTCGCGTCGGTCTTGCCCGAGGGCCAACGAAGGATGCACGAGCTCGCGGCAGAAGCGGCACTCGCAGCCGAGGAGCGGCTCGCCCTCTTCAGGGAATCGGGCCAGTGACCGACCGCTGTTTCGTCAAGGTCGCGTTCGATCCAGCAACGACGGGAGGCCAGGTGCGGCGTGCCGTAGGCGGCTTCCTCCGGTACATCCAGCACCGTGACCTCCACCCGGCAGCCAAGCGGGAGCAATCAGGCCCGAACGTAGCTGGCTTGGTCAAATACGTCGCCTATCGGGATCGGGCCAGCAGCCGCGCCGAGCTGTTCGGACCCGAGGGCAGCCTCGGCACTAAAGCTCGCAAGGACTTCGTCGCCTTCGTCACACGTTCGATCGAGAACTCAGAGCCCCAACTCTTCCGGAGCCGCGCTGGGACCGTGATCGATCGCCGACGGGCGGTGTCGCGCTTCCTCATATCGCCAGAGTCCGCTCAAGGCCTGGACCTCCAGCGCCTTGCAAGAGCGGCTGTGAGCCGGCTGCAATCCGATTTGGGTGTCAGCGACCTGCGCTGGATCGCCGCCATCCATCGCAATACCGCCCACCACCACGTGCACCTGGTGTTGGCCGGAATGCGCGCGGATCAAACGGGCGGCTATCGACGCGTTGATATCACCAAGCCGCGCCTCGCGGCGATCAAGGAAGCGCTGGGACTGGAGATCGAGCGCCAGCGTAGTGAGCGCATCCCATCGCAGAGAACTGCGGAACTGCCCGCTTCGACGTCCGTAGACGACGACGTTTCACGCTCAATCAAAATGCCGGCCCCGGCCCGGGCGTCGATTGTGCTGCTGCCATCGCGACCGCTCGCGCGAGTCCGCGTGGTATCTGGTTGGACCTTTGGCGCGGCATATAGACGTTCGCCGCGCGCGAGCTCGATTCTGGCCTTGCAGGCGGTGGCTCGCCGCTACTCAAGACAGATGCAGCGCGAGGCTGAACGCGAGGCGCTGCGTGGATGGGAGCGCGCAGCCTGAGGCTCCTCGAACTGGCCGCGCGCCTGATCAGCGAGATCGTCGCCTCTGGCGCTCGCCTCCTGCTGCCGCCCTGGCTACTCGGACCATCGGCGCCCCACAGCCACGGAACCAGCCGCTGGGCGCACGCACGCGAACGCCGCGACCTCGGCCGCCTCGCTTCGCCCGAGCGCATGCACGGGGACGGCATCGTGCTCGGCTGGCACGACCAGCATCTACTGCAATCGCCGGCGGAGGACAACGTCCTCCTCTTCGGCGTCCAACGCTCGGGCAAGACCTCCACCGTCGTGGTGCCGACGTTGCTCGGTTGGACCGGTGGCGTAGTGGCGACTTCGACCAAGGAGGAGCTCGTTGCCCTCACCTCACGCCATCGGGCGGTCACCGGCCCGCTTTGGGTCTTCGCACCTCTCGACCGCGATCACAGCTGGATGGAGGAATTCGGTCTGCGGCCTGCGACATGGAACCCGCTCGATGGAGTCGACTCGGTCGGTTCAGCAGCGGAACTTGCGGACCACTTCACCGCCGAGGGTAAGCGCGGACACTCCGCTCATTGGTATCTGGCCGCCTCGAGCCTGATCACTGGCCTCGCAGTTTGTGAGCGCGAGCGCGGCGGTGATATGCGCACGGTCCTGGCGCGGCTCAATCGCACTCCCCACTCGGAGTTCGTCGGCTTGTCGGGGGTGGTTGAAGACAAGAGCGCGTCCGAGCTTCTGCTCGCGTTCGCGCTCACCCCCGACAAGGAGGCGGGCTCCATCGCCTCCACCGCACGTTCGTCGCTTTCACTCTGGACTGACGAACGAGTGGCGGCGGCAACTCGAACCAGCTCTGATGCACTCGATCTCGATCGCCTCTTGAGTGCTGCGGGCACTCTCTACCTCGTCGCCCCAGCCGAGGAAGCCGAGCGTTGCCGCCCACTCTTTTCAGCCCTCCTCCTTTCCCTCCTGCGCCGCGCGACATCAAGAGCGCGCGCCCAGGGCGGGATCCTGTCCCCACGCTTGCTGCTGGCGCTCGATGAGGCCGCCAACTTCGCCCGTATCCCCCGCCTCGCGGGCTACGCCTCGAGCGGTCCCGGTCAGGGAATCCAGCTCTTGCTTTGTTACCACGACCTCGCCCAGGTCGAGGCTGGCTACGGCGAAGCCGCTGCACGCACGATCTGGAACAACTGCCGCGCTCGCGTCTTACTCCCCGGCCAGGGAGACATCAAGACCCTGGAACTCTTCAGCCACGCCATCGGCGATGAGACGCGTACCTACCGCACCAGTCATCGCGACCGTTGGAACTCCAGCTCCGGCGAGCAACGAGTTGGACGTCCCTTGGCATCTGTGGACGAGCTGCGTCGCTTGCGATCGGCGGCCTTGCTCTACGCAAACGCGCCGCCGGCCCTACTCGGGCTTAGGCGCTGGGATCAGGTCAAGGCCTGGCGTCAGCAGGTCCCAATCCGTCCATCTGTTATTGCCGGTGTCGCCGGCAAAGGAGTTGCAGGTTGACTGATATCAGCGTTCGCCCGGACTTCAGTGGGTTGCCGCCCAGTGTCCTGCACGGTCTCATCCATCTCACCAACAACGCCGCCGCGCTGCTCACGCTCGTCTCCGGGCTCGGCATCGTCGTTTCTCTGATCGCCCTCGTCCTCGCTTCCTTCACGGCCAACCCGCAGCTGGCCGAGCGCGCCAAGGGTGGCATCGCCGTCTCCGTCGGCGCACTAGCGCTGCTCTACATCGGCGTGGCTGCAGCCAACTACGCCGGCCATCTCTTCGGGCAATAGCGGTGAGCGATTACAGCGCAGAGGCGAATCAGATCGTCAACCAGATCGTGATCGCGATCGCCAATTGGTCGACGGCGATAGCTGTCGTCAGCTTGCAGTGGCTGCTTTCGGCGCTGGGGCAGTCGAGCGAACCCGACCTCAGCGTAATCGTGCCCGTCTACGACCGCATGCTCGCGATCGCGCTCCTGCTCGTTGGCGGGATCATTGCTCTGGCACTCATCGAGCGCATCGCTTGGGGTTCGCTGGAGACAGGCATCGCCCTCATTCCCCGCGTCGTCGCGGCCTGCTTCTTCGCCTACTCAGGCCTTGCGGTTCTCAAGTACGTGGCCGGCTACGCAGCTCTGCTCGCAACCACTTGGACTCCGGACTTCGCAGCCCTCAGCAAGCTGCTAGTGCACAGCGTCGCCGTCAGCGACGCGGTTGTAGCTCAAGGCGGCTCTGGATCTCATGTCAGCACGTTCGGCCTGATCTTGACCGCGCTGACCATGAGCTCGCTCACGGTGATCCTGCATCTGGAGCTGGTCGTGCGCTCAGCGCTCATCCTGAGCGTGACCGCGTTCGTGCCCCTGGTCTCCGTCCTTTCTATCTGGCCACGTGCCATCGGCGCCGCCACCGCTCTGGCCGAGTTCCTGGTCGGGTTGCTTTTGTCGAAGTTCGTGCTCGCCACGGTCGTCTATGTCGGCTTCCGACTGGTCGTGGTTGCCTTGATCTCGCCGACCGACACGGATGCCACCGAGAACTGGATGGCGAGCGGCGTGGCCGTACTCCTGATAGCCGTTTTTTCGCCGGTCGTCATCTTCTCCGCCCTGCGCTTCGCTCACGGCTCGGCAGGATCGATCGCGCGTGGTTGGGCGGGAACCGCTGTATCAATGTCACCGGCAGGCCGCCTCCTGGGCAGCGCCCGCAACGCTGTTCGCCCACTAACCCGACCCATCGGTCAGCACCTCAGCTCCCGAATCACTGCCCGACTCAACCGCCGACCTCGTCCATGACGCGTCCGCGTCTGCCCACCAAATCAACTCTTGTGTCTTCCACTCGACGGGGAGGGGGTTCGGGGGAACCGGCGTCGCATCCGGTTCCCCCGCTGCTTGTCGACAGCCGAGAGGTCGCGCGCCTGCTCGGTATCGGGCGCACGAAAGCTTTCGAACTTATGGCGCGGGATGAACTGCCTGTGGTTCGGATCGGGCGGAGCGTGCGCGTACTTCGCTCTGCGCTAGAGCACTGGGCAACTCAGCAGTTGGATTTGCAAGCCGCAAGTCGGACCGTGCACACGCGAGGGCCCTCCAACTGAAGCGCACGAAGCGCGGCAACGGTGAGGGCTCGATCTACCGCCGTTCAGACGGGCAATGGGTCGCTGCGGTATCAATGCCGGGTCGAAGGCGGAAGGTGCTTTATGGGACAACGAGGGAAGACGTTCGCCGCAAGCTGAACGTCGCCCTCGGGGCAGCCGAGGCAGGCAATTTGTCAGACGCTCGTGGAACAACTGTCGGTGGCTTCTTAGATCTCTGGTTGGCGGAGGTTGCGAGGCCGTCGGTCCGCTATTGGACCTTCAAGGGCTATGAGGTTCACGTGCGTATTCACCTCAAGCCTGCCCTCGGCCGGATGCAATTGGAACGGCTTGAGCCTGCTCATGTGCAGAGCCTTTTGAACGAAAAGTTGAGGTCTGGTCTATCGCCGAAGTCGGTTCAGTATCTGAGAGGAACCCTACGGACCGCGCTCAGTCACGCAGTTCGCTGGGGCTACATTTCACGCAATCCCGCCTCTATGGTCGACGGTCCTCGGGTCGAGCCTTACGAGGCACAACCATTCACAGTTGAGGAAGCGCGAATCTTCCTCGACGCAGTCAAAGGCGACCGGCTCCAGGCGCTTTACTCGGTTGCATTGACCGTGGGCCTTCGCCAAGGCGAGGCACTGGGACTACGCTGGCCGGATGTCGACCTTCAATTGGGCACTCTCACCGTAACCAAACAGCTACAGCGAATCGATGGCGTATTCCAGCTGGTTGAACCAAAGACGAAACGTAGCCGGCGGACGGTGGCGTTGCCAGGAATTGCGGTTCGGGAACTGCGTGATCACCGTGCCCGGCAAAGGAGCGAACGCGACCAAGGCGGTCCGGGATGGAATCCCAGAGACCTCGTTTTCACGACGAGAATTGGCGAGCCACTGGACGGAACGGTGGTTTCCCACCAGTTCCACAGGATTCTCCAACAAGCTGGTCTTCCGCAGCGTCGATTTCACGACTTGCGTCACTCATGCGCAACGCTTCTGCAGGCACAAGACGTCTCGCCGCGAGTCGCCATGGAGATACTTGGCCATTCCCACATTGCCGTGACGATGAACATGTACACGAAGGTCGTGACAGCCTTGAAGCGAGATGCTGCCGAGCGAATAAACGAGCTCATGGTCGAGCGGTAGAGCCGAGTATGGCGGTTCAAGACGAAGCGCCTTGCTTTGGTTCACATGTAGAACTTGAATTGTGGGCGCGGTTCCCGGTCGGCCGGGATCTCGCGCATGATCTCCCCGACCAACTCTGAGAAACGAAGAGTAATAGGGTATTTACCACAGAACCCGGCCGAGTTCCAGTTCATCTTGGTGAGGAGGAGTATCTCTTCAAGCAGGCCTTGGCGCGATGTGTCTTGACCTACATGGTCCGCAATCCTGATTGGTGATGGCACGTGCATTCCATGGAACTCGCCAAGAGCGGCGATGAAGCCCGTCGTATACAGAAAGTCGATGTCCTGAACGCCGAAGCGTGTGCCTCGCAGTGGCGGGTACTTGGAAGTCGTAATGAGGCGTATGGCACTCTGACGTTCAAGCGCAACTAGATCGAATGTGTCAACAGTCCCTTTGAGTGCAGCCTCGAACCCGGCCTTTTCAGCGGGCCAATATCGTGATGTCTTGTGTATGACTACTCGCCTGGGAGTCTGCTTCATCTCCTCCCGATAGCGACGCAATACCAAGCCGGTCAATTCAGACGCGTGAGCCTCACTCAGATGTGGTGAGCGCTCGCCACCGCTAGCGGGATCCCACTCGAAATTGGGCCCTCGGAGTACCAGACCGTTTCCATGCTCGTCGAAGGCTTGTACGAGACTGGTGTGCAAGTGCGTTTCACGGTCGCCTAGCGCGCGATAGAAGCCAATACCCGCGTAGCAAGTACCCGCAACAAGACCATGGGGACTCCAGGGAGTCCCCCCTGCCTTGAAATACAGCCCAGTGAAGAAGTTCCAAGCGATCTTCGCCATCGGCGTGGGATCACGGCCATCGATCGTTTGCTGCCTAAGTAGCTGAGTCGGGATCCGGTACTTCATCGCGACTGCCTTAAGTGCCCTACGTAGATCTCTGTGTACCAGGCCGCGATCCTTATCAGAGTAATCAGCCACGTGACAAGCTCGGAGTACGTCGTCCGGAATCGCAATGACGAGGTAGTCCGGTCGAAAGTCGCGATCGTCGATCGCGCGGATCTTCTCCTCGAACAATGCTACCGCTGCCTCGAACCGCATCCTCTTCTTCGAGATCGCCAGCAGATTGCCGATTTCCGTCTGAGTTATTGGTTCGTTCCATATCGAATCAAACAGAAGTTCCGAAAAGAAGCCACGATCAGCTGCGTACCCCGGAAACTCAGGATTGTTTTCGTCGCCCGCGACACCAGCGGCAGTTGTGCGAAGCCATTCGGTTGACGCCGCGATCGTCATCGCCGAGCCAACTAGGCCTACGCGCACTTGTTCCGGATGTGAGCGGCGTGGGCTGTGGGAGTATGGACCATAGCGCGCTATACCCGACCGTGGGTTGACGTGCAAATTGGCACCGCCGAACACCAGCATCGGCTCTGGGATGTACGACGCAACCATGTGAACATTTGCGCTAGCTAGTGCCATCGGGCTCAGCTCCATCCGACTCGGCCAATTCGACGTCGGTTGCTCCGAGGTCATCGTCGTCCAGGTCTTCGACGTCGAGCGCCTGAGCCTCACCCCAGGTAAAAAGGTCGTCTAGGTACTCGACATTCTTGAAGGGCATGTCGTGTTCCTTCGGGAGGCCCGGCCATACCACCTCGCATGTAAGGAACTTCGTCGGTATGCGGACGAATTGTCCCTGGCTTCCAAAACCGAGAACCAGTTGGGGCTTGCTACCGCCTAAATAGTCCCTCCAAAAGTTGACTTCGTTCAATAAGTCGTAGTTGAACATCCTCGATTTTCTCCTCGTTACGCGCGCGCCGATCTTCTCGGAATCGAGGGGGGTCTCACCATCTTTCGTTATTCTCAGTTCAGGCCTGATAGCCAGCACCCAGGTTCCTGTGCCGACGGTGAGAAACTGAAGAGAAACGGCCCGGTGAAGCCAGTAGTTTCTGACCTCGCCAGTCGATTTCTTAGTTGGTTGCCAGACAACAGCGCGGCTCGCCGTCCGGGTATTGAGTCCTCGGTATCGGACCCTGCGCGCCTTTCCGGGTTCGGACTGCGGAAAGTAGTAGCGGTGGTGCTCGGAATCGAGACGGAGGCCGCGTGCGGCGCACATTCGTGACAGCGCTCGGTTGAGAAGTTCAACTACCCACTTAGCCTTGTCTTGATCGCGCAGCCAATCCTCAACACGGGCCTTAGATGCCAATGATGGGTCTACCGCTTGACTGAAAGGATTTCCCGATTGAGACAAATCGTGGAACGTGATGACGTTGTCACCCTTCTGTATGAATGGAGTGAGTTCGCCAGGTGCCGGTTTCAGCTTCTGGATGATCTCCGCGAATTCCAACTGAGTCGGGCCCATATAAATGAATCGAGGAATGTGCTGCACCTCGAGCATGGTGCTATAAACCGTGTCACTTCGGAACTCGACTACTGTTGGGAGCGGTTCTATCGCTAGACGTTGCGCGACCCATCTTTCGTGGTCAGCTTTCATCGCATGAAGCCTCTCGACCGTGTACTGCGCCGACATGGCATCGACTAGCTGGTGGTGCCGGGCACACAGGAGAATGCGATTCGCGGCGAGGTTGCGCTGCTCTAGGGTCAGCGCAGATGCACCACGCGGCCCGCCGGGGGCCTCGCCAACGATATGGGCGGCTTCGCCTAAAACGACTTGGTCGTACCCCGCGGCTTCTGGAACAAGCGGCTGACGGCAGTCGGGAAAAGCGCAGCTATTGCCGCTCCGGGCGTAGAGCTTCTTAAGTTCGGTGTCCTTCATGTTGCGCCGGGCTACCCGATTATCGTCGCGTCGTGCGTGAGCCTGGCCGCGACACTACCACCTAGGAGGCCTGGCGTAGATTCGGCTGATGTCTCAGATTAGAAAGCCTCACCGGTGACGGGATTCGTTGCATTGGGTTCCGTTGCTACAACCGTTGCTACACGGTTGCTACAGCCGCCACGGCGACTCGACCGCGATCGCCGGATTTCGAATTCAGATTTGGCTCCGGACCAGGGATTCGAACCCTGAACCTTGCGGTTAACAGCCGCCTGCTCTACCGTTGAGCTAGTCCGGAACGGGCCCGAAGAATTCTAGGCTCTGCCCGTTGCAGGACGCTCCGGCGCTGGAGGCGATTAGCTCGGCGCCGGCGGGGGTAGAACCGGCGCCTGAGCACGATGGCAGGCTAGGCCGGTCGGGTGTGCCCAGTCGTCAGTACGCCTACTGAATTTTTAGCCGGGACGCTGGCATGATGCACGCGTGACCGCGATCCGAGTCGAGGAGTTGGTGACCCCGGCTCTGATCGTGGACGCGGACCTTTTCGATCAGAACATCTCAGCGATGGCTACCGCCCTGCCCGGGCCCCGCCTCCGGCCCCACGTCAAGGCCCACAAATGCACCCAGCTCGCGAAACGCCAGCTGGCCGCCGGCCACCACAACTTCACCTGCGCAACGATCAAGGAAATGGAGGGCATGGCCGCGGCCGGGTTGGGCGAGGACCTCCTGCTCGCCAACGAGGTGCTGGACACCACTCGCCTCGGAAAGCTCGACGCCCGCGTCACCGTCGCCGTCGACTCGCTCCAGACCATCGAGGCGGCACTTAAGGGCGGAGTCAAGGAAGTCCTGATCGACGTCAACGTCGGCCTGCCCCGCTGCGGCACCGCCCCTGAAAACGCCGGGGCGCTGGCCGAGATGGCCCGATCCAAAGGCCTGGTCGTGCGCGGCGTGATGGGCTACGAAGGTCATGCGGTCGGCCTCGATGACCGATCGCTAAGACAGGAGCTCACCGCGCAGGCCATGGAGCTCCTGCTGCAGGCGCACACCGACGTCGGCGGCGACGTCATCTCCGCCGGCGGCACGGGCACGTTCGACATCAACACGTACGCCAACGAGATCCAGGCCGGCTCGTACGCGCTGATGGACACCGCCTACGCCAAGCTCGGCCTCCCTTTCAAGCAGGCGGTGAGCGTCCTCGCGACTGTCATCTCGACCTCGGCCTCGGGGTACGCGGTCGCCAACTGCGGCCTCAAGGCGCTCGGCATGGACCACGGCAACCCCGACATCGACGGCGGAGGACAGGTGATGATCGTCTCTGACGAGCACATCACCTTCATCCCGGGTTCGCCGGTCGCCGTTGGCGACCGAATCCGCGTCCTCCCCGCCCACGTCGATCCCACCATCGCCTATCACGAGTGCATGCACCTCGTGCGCAACGGCGAGGTGCTCGAGACCTGGGAGGTCGACCTGCGCGGATGGTGACCGAGGCCCGCACCAGATGGACCAACTGGGGCGGGACTTACAGCTGCAGCCCAGCGCGCATCGAATCGCCGGCCACCGAGGACGAGATCGTCGCGCTGGTTCGCGCCTCGGCTGCGCGAGGCGAACACGTCAAGGTCATCGGCAGCGGCCATTCGTTCACAGACATCGCATGCACCGACGGGTGCCTCATCAAGCTCGACGGCTACGACAAGGTCCTGGAGGTCGACCGCGACGCCCGGACGATCACGGCCCAGGCGGGCATCACCATCCTCCAGCTCAGCGACGCGCTCGCCCACTTCGGGCTCGCGATGGAGAACATGGGCGACGTCGGCTACCAGACGATCTCCGGCGCCATCTCCACGGCGACGCACGGGACCGGCGAGCGGTTCCGGAACATCTCGAGCCAGGTCGAAGCCCTTTCGCTGATCACCGCCAACGGCGACGTGCTCCGGTGTTCGCCCGACCACGAGCCCGAAACGTTCAAAGCCGCTCGGGTCGGCCTCGGCGCCCTCGGCGTGCTTTCGACGGTGACACTGCGCTGCGTGCCCGCATTCAACATTCACTCGCTGCAGGAGCCGCGCCGGATCGACCAGCTCCTCGACGAGTTCGACGGGCGGTGCGCCAAGAACGACCACTTCGAGTTCTTCTGGTTTCCCCACACGGAATGGGCGCAGGCGATCACGAACACGCGCACCAACGAGGCGCCTCCGGAAAACCAGCGCCGCACCGGCTTCGGCGCTTACGTCAACGACATCCTGCTCGAGAACCACACGTTCGGGATGATCCAGCGCGCGGCCCAGGTTCGCCGGACGTGGATCCCCAGCCTCGCCGCGATCACCGCGCGAACCATGTCGCGCAAGGAGATGTCCGACCGCAGCGACCGCATCTTCGCCAACACCCGCCTCGTGAGGTTTGCCGAGATGGAGTACGCAGTCCCGCGCAGCGAGCTCATCGCCGCTTTCCGCGACGTCCGCGCAATGATCGAACGCAAGGGCCTGCTGATCAGCTTCCCGGTCGAAGTGCGGGCCGTCGCCGCCGACGACATCCCCCTGAGCCCGGCATACGGCCGTGAAACCGGCTACATCGCGGTGCACGTCTACCACAAGTTCGAATACGAGCCGTACTTCCGCGAGGTGGAGGCGATCATGAACGCGCATGAGGGCCGCCCGCACTGGGGCAAGCTCCATTTCCAGACGGCCGCGACGCTGCGCCGGCGCTACCCGCTCTGGGATCAATTCGTCGTCGTCCGCGAGCGGATCGACCCCACCCACGTGTTCGGCAACGCCTACCTCGAGCGGGTTCTCGGGGACGGCACATAGATAAAGGAGAGGGAGCCATCCATGTCCGAGTCCCTACCGATATCCGACGAAGGCATCAACCAATCCTTCGGCTACAAGCAGGAGCTCCGCCGGGCGCTGAGGCTTTTCTCCCTCTACGCGGTCGCTTTCTCGATCATCTCCATCACCACAGGGCTCTTCGCGAACTACGGGTTCGGCCTCGCCCACCTCGGCGCCGCCATGATCTGGCTCTGGCCGGTCGCCGCCGTCGGCCAGATGCTTGTTGCTCTCGTCGTCGCAGAGCTGGGCACGCGCATACCGCTGGCCGGCTACTCGTACCAGTGGGGCGCGCGGCTGGTCAACACCACCTACGGATGGTTCACTGGCTTCGTCGGGCTGTCATACCTGGCGGTCGGCGCCGCCGGGATCAACTTCGTCGTGGTGGCGCCGATCATCGCCACGATCCTCAACCTCGACGCGACCAATCCCACCATCAACCTGGTCATCACAGTCGTCATCTTCCTGGCGGTGCTCGCGATCAACATCATCTCGATCGCTCTGGCGTCACGCATCAACAACGTCGCGGTGTTCACCGAGATCGTCGGCATGGTCGGGTTCGGCCTCCTTCTTTTCGTGCTGTGGGCGACCAGGCCCAACCACTCGATCACTTTCCTCGGCGACACAGGTGGCGTGCACGGCGGTGACGTCCTCCTCGCCCTCCCCTACGCCGCGCTGATGGGCATCTTCACCATCGTCGGTTTCGAGCTGGCGGCCGATCTCGGCGAAGAGGCCGTCGCAGCCCGCGTCACGGTGCCGAGGGCGGTCATCTGGTCGGTCGCCAGCTCCGCGATCCTCGGCATGGTGGCGCTGATCGGATTCACGATCGCGATCCCCGACCTGGCGAGGATCACGGCGTCGCCGGTGCCGCTGGTCGACATCGTCGCCTACTGGATGGGGGACATCGCCAAGGACGTGTTCGTGGTGATCGTCGTGTTCTCGATCTTCGCGCTCGACGTGGTCGGACTGGCGGCCACCGGGAGGCTGATCTTCTCGTTTGCGCGCGACAACATCATCCCGTTCTCATCCGCGCTCAAGAAGGTCAACCCGCAGACGCAGACTCCGATCCGAGCCCTCGCGACCGCGTCGGCGCTCGGACTGGTATTCGTCGCCTGGGGCTACATCAGCGCGGTCACCGGCAAGGGCAACTCGCAGTTCCTTCTCCTGATCACCGCCACGGCCACGCTGCCGTTCATCGTCTACTTCCTGACCGTGCTCGCCTACGTGACGCGGCGGCACCGCATGGACAAGCTGCCGGAGGCGTTTGACCTCGGCGTGTGGGCAAAGCCCGTGATGTACGCCGCGCTAGCGTGGACCGTGATCGCGCTCGCCGCCTTGATGATCCCCAAGGACTTCTGGGGCGCCGATGTGATCGTCGTGATCGTGCTCGTCGTGGCGGCGACGTGGTACTTCGCCGAGCTCAGGGGCCGTCTCGCGCGAGGCGAGGCCGGCGTCGAGCAGCTGAAGGCTTAGACGGCGACCCGCAGCGTGCGGGTGACGGCCGTCTGCGGGATTGATTCCGCGATCAGCTGCAGCAGCTCGCCCACAGCGTGGTGTGCCCGGCGGTAGAGGAAGCCGGTCGTCATCGCCATCTCGGTGTGGCCGCTGAAGCTCACCGTCACATCGGGCTCGCTTGGATGCGCAACGAAACGCAGCTGGCCCGACAGCAGGCAGGCGCCGGCTGCGCCATCCTCGAGGAGTGTGAGGGCACACAGCACCGCGCGCCGCGCGGTCATCGGCACCGCCAGCATCAGCCGCGCGCCTTGCCCAAGCGATGGCAAATGCTCGGCTTCGAGTCGCAGCGGGTTGGCTCGGCACTCAAGAAGCCAGCGGGACACCTCATCCAGGTTCGCGGACGCCGAAGTCTCGACCGTGATTCGCGTTGCTTTCGATAGGGGCTCCGCCTTCATAAGCCGACTTTATGCACAGGGCACGCAATTGGTTACGTGTCGTTGCTACGAAACCAGCGCAGATCGTTTGGTTGACTGCACCGGCGCCGCCGCGATGCAACTCAGGCGACACCGCGGAGCAAGGCGCCCAGCTGGTTCGCGCGTATGGGAGAAGGTTGGGCGCGGCCGCGTGCCGCGCCCAACACAAGTTTCCTCGGGCTAGCGGCCCATTGCCGGGGCCATCTGGGCCAAGCGCTGCTCTGCTTGTTTAATCGTCTTGAGTGACTGCTCGACTGTGGTCAGCGGATGGATCGTGACGTCGACGATGCCGGAATACGGCATGCCCGCGATGACGTCGCTGAGCTCCTCAGCGGAGCCGGCCTCGATCACGAGAGCGCCCGCCCGTTCGCCCGCGAACGGGAAAGCCTGTTTGATGCGTGGCTCACGCTTCTCTACAAACATCTCGAAGGTTTGCCTGACCAGCTGGAGCGTGACCTGGGGCGGCAGGTTGGTAGTCGCCGCCTTCGTCAATACGAGGAACTGCATGGCGATGCCTCCCGTTTGACCCGGGGCCATCCCGACCCCTCGCGCCCAGCTTACCGCGCTCCTACTATGTGGGTGGATGGCCACTGCCCTTTCCCTTTCGCACCTCGGCTCGCTGATGCGCGGCGTGCGCAGCGTGGACGAGGTGGGGGCTGAAGAGCGAGCGGCGTCCCTCGCGAAGCGCTCGATCAAGAAGGCCTCCAAGCTCTGGGCGCTCGATCTCGCCATCCGCTGCATCGACCTGACCACGCTCGAGGGCTCGGACACCCCGGGCAAGGTGGCCGCGCTTTGCGCCAAGGGCATCCGACCCAAGCCGGGCGACGCCTCGATCCCGTCGGTGGCCTCGATCTGCATCTACCCCGCGCGCGTCGCGGACGCCAAGGCTCACCTTCGCGGCACCTCGGTGCGCGTGGCCTCGGTGGCGACCGCGTTTCCTTCCGGCCAGAGCTTCCTCGACGTCAAGGTCGCGGAGACCAGGGAAGCGGTGGCGGCGGGGGCGGATGAGGTGGACATGGTCATCGACCGCGGCGCGTTCCTGTCCGGCGACCACGAGAAGGTTTACGACGAGATCGTGGCCGTAAAAGAGGCGTGCGGCGATGCGCACCTGAAGGTGATCCTGGAAACGGGCGAGCTCGGGACTTATGACAGCGTGCGCCGGGCGAGCATCCTCGCCATGGCCGCGGGCGCAGACTTCATCAAGACTTCCACCGGCAAGGTGCAGCCCGCGGCAACCCTGCCCGCCAGCCTCGTGATGATGGAGGCGATCCGCGATTTCGTCCGCGAGACGGGACGCCCGGTGGGCATCAAGCCGGCGGGCGGCATCCGCACCTCGAAGCAGGCGATCGCGTATCTCGTGGTCCTGTACGAGACCCTCGGCGCGGAGTGGATGACGCCCGAGCGCTTTCGACTTGGCGCCTCCACCCTGCTCAACGACGTGCTGATGCAGATCGAGAAAGAGCGGACGGGCGCTTATCAGTCGGGCGACTATTTCACCATCGACTGACATGGCTGCAATAGCGAAGCGCCAACCAACCGACCTCGCCAAGCAGACATTCGAGTACGCGCCCGCGCCCGAATCGATCGATCACGTCAAGATCGAGCCGCGCTACGGGCTGTTCATCGGCGGCAAGATGGTCGCGGCCCACAGCAAGAAGCGCTTCCCGACCATCAACCCCGCCACGGAGCAGAAGCTCTCCGAGGTGGTCGAGGCCGACGAGGTCGACGTGGACCACGCGGTGAAGGCGGCTGACAAAGCATTCGACTCCTGGTCGGCGATTTCGCCCTCGCGCCGAGCGCGCTACATCTTCCGCATCTCGCGCATCCTCCAGGAGCGGGCCCGCGAGCTTGCGGTGGTCGAGACGATGGACGGCGGCAAGCCCATCAAGGAATCGCGTGACGTCGACATCCCGCTCGCCGCGGCCCATTTCTTCTATTACGCGGGCTGGGCGGACAAGCTCGAGTGGGCATTCCCCAATCGCAAGCCTCGCCCGCTGGGAGTGGCCGGGCAGGTCATCCCCTGGAACTTCCCGCTGCTGATGCTTGCGTGGAAGATCGCGCCCGCTCTGGCCGCAGGCAACACGGTGGTGTTGAAGCCCGCCGAAACCACGCCGCTGTCGGCACTGCTGTTCGCCGACATCTGCATGCAGGCGGAGCTGCCGCCAGGCGTGGTCAACATCGTCACCGGCGGCGGCAAGACGGGCTCGCTGGTGGTGACACACCCTGGGGTCAAGAAGGTTGCCTTCACCGGGTCGACCGAGGTCGGCAAGCTGATCCAGCGCTCGCTTGCCGGCACAGGCAAGCGGCTCACGCTGGAGCTCGGCGGCAAGGCGGCCAACATAGTGTTCGACGACGCTCCGCTGGATGCGGCCGTCGAAGGCATCGTCAACGGCATCTACTTCAACCAGGGCCATGTGTGCTGCGCCGGCAGCCGGCTGCTGGTGCAGGAGTCGATCGCGGAGCCGCTGCTCGAGAAGCTGAAGCTGCGCCTGGGCACGCTGCGGCTCGGCGACCCGCTCGACAAGAACACCGACATCGGCGCCATCAACTCGAAGGCGCAGCTGGAGAAGATCGAGGAGCTCGTCGAATCCGGCGTCCAGGAAGGCGCGGAGATCTTCCAGCCGGAGTGCAAGCTGCCCGAGCGCGGCTACTGGTTCCCGCCCACTCTTTTCACGAATGTCTCGCAGTCATATCGCATCGCCCGCGAGGAGATTTTCGGACCGGTGCTGTCCGTGCTCACATTCCGGACCCCTGCGGAGGCCGTCGAGAAGGCGAACAACACGCCCTACGGGCTTTCGGCCGGAGTGTGGACGGACAAGGGCTCGCGCATTCTCTGGATGGCGGAGCGCATGCGCGCCGGGGTGGTATGGGCAAACACGTTCAACCGCTTCGACCCGACGTCGCCTTTCGGCGGCTACAAGGAATCGGGGTTCGGCCGCGAGGGCGGGCGGCACGGCCTGCTTCCGTACCTGGAGCTGGTGTAGATGGCTCCTGCCAAGAGCGGTGCGAACGGCCGGGTGGAGGTGCGCAAGACGTACAAGCTGTTCATCGGCGGCGAGTTCGTGCGCTCGGAATCGGGCCGAGCGTATCGGTTCGATGGCAACGTCAACGTGCCACGTGGCTCACGCAAGGACCTGCGCGACGCGGTGCGCGGGGCTCGTGGCGCGGTTGCGGGATGGGCTGCGCGCACGGCCATGAACCGCGGCCAGATCCTGTACCGGGCCGCGGAGATGCTCGACGGCAGGCGGGCGCAGTTCATCGAGCTGCTTGGCTCCGGACGTGGCGCGCACAAAGAGGTCGACGACGCCGTTGAGGCGTTCGTTTGGTACGCCGGCTGGACCGACAAGCTGGCGCAGGTCATAGGCGGCACCAACCCTGTGGCCGGCCCTTACTTCAACTTCACCATCCCCGAGCCGACCGGCGTCGTCGGGGTGGTGGCGCCGGAGGAGCCCGCGCTCGTCGGCCTCGTGCGGCGCGTCGCGCCGGCGCTGTGCGGCGGCAATGCGCTTGTCGTTCTCGCTCCCGAAGTCAATCCGCTGCCGGCGCTCACGCTGGCTGAGGTGCTTGCGACGAGCGACCTGCCCGCGGGCGTGGTCAACGTGATCAGCGGGTTTCGCAAGGAGCTGCTGCCCTGGCTCGCCTCGCACATGGACGTGAACGCGATCGACGTCGCCGGCTGCACCGCCGACGAGGTGACCGAGATCGAGAAGGCCGCCGCCGACAACGTCAAGCGGGTGGTGAAGCACGCTCCGGGCGAGATGAGCCCGTACCTCATCACGGCCTTCATGGAGATGAAGACCGTGTGGCACCCCGTCGGGGTTTGATGGCTGCTGAATCTCCCCACCCGGCTGCGACCGCTGCGCGATCGGAGCCGACCTCCCCACATGGTGGGGAGGTGAAAAAAAAGCCGGCGAGGGCGATGATCAGCTCCGAGCGCATCAGGCGCCGCGTCCGCGAACTCGGACGGCAGATCTCCGAGGTGTATGCCGACATCGACACGCCGCTCGTGATGGTCGTGATCCTCAAAGGCGCGACCGTCTTCGCTGCCGACCTGCTGCGAAGCCTCACCATCCCTGCGGAGCTGGAGTTCGTGAGCGCGGCGAGCTACGGCTCGGGCACATCCAGCAGCGGCCACGTGAGGCTGGCCCATATGGTCGAAGGTCCGCTGGTCGGCCGCCACGTGCTGCTGGTCGAGGACATCATCGACTCGGGCCGCACCGTGAAGGTCATCGCCAAGCGGCTGCGCCGAATGGGTCCGGCGTCGCTCCGGCTGGCGGCGCTCCTCGACCGGCCGGCGCGGCGCGAGGTCGAGGTCAAGATCGATTTCACCGGTTTTGTGATCCCCGACCGATTCGTCATCGGCTACGGGCTCGACTACGCCGGGCTCTATCGCGAGCTGCCGGGCATCTACTCGCTGTCATAGAGAACTTCGGCGCCTGGAAGAAGGCCGAGCTGCACTGTCACCTCGACGGTGCAATACGACCCTCGACCGCTGAGGAGCTCGCCACCGAGCAGGGTCTCGACCTGCCGCGACCGCTGAGGTTGTTGGCGCCGGCGGATACCCCTTCGCAGGCCGTTTACATCTCGTATTTCGACGACGCCATCGCGGTGCTGCAGACGGCGGCGGCGCTGGAGCGTACGGCGCTCGAGCTGTGTATCGATTCCGCGGCCGAGAACATCGACTACCTCGAGGTGCGCTGGGCGCCGCGGCTGCACCTGCGCAACGGGCTCACGGTGCCCGAGGTTATCGGAGCGGTGCTGGCGGGCCTCGCTGGCGCGCCGATCCGCGCGGTCGCGATCGTGTGCGCGATGCGGCAGCATCCGGTGGAAGTCAACGTCGCGCTCGCCCTGGAGGCAGGGAGGTTTGCGGGCCGCGGCGTGGTGGGCTTCGATCTGGCGGGCGACGAGGTGCGCTATCCGGCGCCGCCGCAACGTCCGGCGTTCGAAGCCGCGCGCTCGGCGGGCCTGCGGCTCACGTGCCACGCCGGAGAGGCGGGCGAACCTTCAAACGTCGAAGACGCGCTGAACCTGGGCGTAGAGCGGGTCGCGCACGGGGTGATCGGGGCTGGTGATCCGCGCATCGTCGAGCGGATCCGATCCGAGGGCGTCGTGCTCGACCTCTGCCCCACCGCGAACTGGAAGGTCAAGGCGGTGCCTTCCCTGGCCGAGCATCCGCTCCCGCGCCTCGTGCGCGCGGGGGTCCGCTGCACCATCAGCACCGACTCGCGCACCGTCGCCGGCACCACGCTCAGCCATGAGTTCGAGCTTTCGGCCGAGATGGGGATGAGCGATGACGAGTTGAGGCGGTGCAACGAGATTGCGTATGAGGCGGCTTTTGGTTAACTACCCCGTGCCGAACAAGCGGTCGCCGAAGTCTCCCAATCCGGGAACGATGTACGCCTTGTCGTTGAGCCGCTCGTCGAGCGCGGCGGTGTAGATGTCGACCTCGGGGTGACGCTCCTCGAGCACCTTCACCCCCTCGGGAGCCGCAACGATGCACACCATCCGCGTGTCGCGCCCGCCGGCCTCCTTGATGAGGTCCAACGCCTGCGCGGCCGAACCGCCGGTCGCCAGCATCGGGTCGAGCAGCAGAGGCACCTTGCCTTTCAACATCGGCAGCTTCTTGTAATAGATGCGCGCCACGGCCGTCTCCTCGTCGCGTTCGAGCCCGATGTAGCCGACGCTCACTCGCGGCAGCAGCTCCAGAACCGGCGCCAGGAGCCCCAGGCCGGCGCGCAGCACCGGGATCGCCACCACCTCGCGATCGATTGAGGTCGACGCCGCGTCTGCGAGCGGCGTTCGCACCGTGCCCTCCCGCACCGGCAGGTCGGCGGTGGCCTCGTACAGGAGAACCGTGATCAGTTTGCGCGCGAGGACTCGGAACTCTTCCGGCTGGGTCGAGACGTCGCGCAGGCCGGCGAGGCTGTCGGCGACGAGCGGGTGGCTACTTACCTTCAGCGGCACGGTCGCGCTCGATCAGCAGCTTCACCGCATCGACGGCGACGCGAAGCATGCGGTCCATGTATTTCGGGTCCAGGTGATGGATCTCTCCCGCGCCGAGCTCGTCGACGCACAGGTTGATCGTGCCCGCCCGCAGCTTGCGGATCCGCGAGACGACGAACAGTGTCGACGACTCCATGTCGTTGCTGAGCACGCCCGCGCGCGACCACATGTCCAGCT
>Ga0207646_10000295_pt1 | contig 67699 bp, 66 predicted proteins | sample KBSK5502metaG_FD_184343 | JGI IMG/M metagenome (GOLD analysis project Ga0207646, IMG submission 184343) | Corn, switchgrass and miscanthus rhizosphere microbial communities from Kellogg Biological Station, Michigan, USA - KBS K5-50-2 metaG... | ecosystem: Host-associated > Plants > Roots >... | reverse complement strand
TCCGCTTTCAGAAGGGGTTCGAACGCCGTTTCAATCAGTTCCGCGAGCGCTACGGAGCGCTGCTCGAACAGTCGATCGCCCATCGCAACGCCTTCGTCACGATCTCGCTGGCCATCGCGGTGGGCTCTTTGTTCCTCTTTTTCTTCCTCGGGCGCGATTACTTCCCCGAGATCAGGTCGGGGATCATTACGATGCATATGCGGGCGCCCCTCGGGACGCGCATCGAAGTGTCAGGACGCATTGCCACTCTTGTCTCCAACAGCATCGAGGAGTTGCTGCCCGGTGAGGTCGAAAACGTCGTCAGTAATTGCGGGCTGCCGGTCGGACCGCACAACCTCGCCTTCATTCCGACGCCGACGATCGGTTCCCAGGATTGTGACCTGACGATCCTCTTGAAGGATGAGAAGTCGCCGGTGTGGGACTACCGCCGCATCCTCCGCAAGGGCTTGAGGGAACGCTATCCGGGCACCGAATTCACGTTCCAGCCGTCCGATCTGACCGCAAAAATTCTCAACTTCGGCGCCCCTGCGCCGATCGATGTGCAGGTCAACGGCCCGGACGTGTACCCCAACTACGAGTATGCCCGCAAATTGCTGGGCAAGTTTCGCGAGATCCCCGGCGCCACGGACGTGGTGATCCAGCAGACGATGCGCACGCCGACCCTCATGGTCGAAGGCAACCGTACGTTTGGACTCGGTGTCAATAAGACCCTGAAGGACATGGCCGACAATCTGCTCATGACGACCGCCGGAAGCCAACAGGTCGACCAGATCTATTGGCTCGATCCCAGTACCGGCATGTCATACCTGATCAATGTCTATACGCCGCAGTCTCAGATCAACAGCGTCAATAGTCTCAAGACTATCCCGGTCGATTCCTCGAGCAATTCTTCGAACGAGAATGAGATGCAGCTCCTCGGTAATTTGGCCGACATTTCAGCGGAGGGAACACCGGGCGTGGTCACGCACGGGAACATTATGCCGCTCTTCAACATCTATGTCTCCGCTGAAGGACGCGACCTCGGCGGTGTGCTGGCGGATGTGGAAAAGGTTACCGAGAGCATGAAGGACGAGTTGCCCCGCAGCGCGGCGGTCGAAATCCATGGCCAGGCTTCGCTGATGCACGACGCCTATTTCGAGCTGATCTTCGGACTTCTCGCCGCGATCGCGCTGGTCTACCTGCTGATCGTCGTCAACTTCCAATCCTGGCTGGATCCCTTCATCATCATTACGGCCTTGCCCGGCGCGCTGGCGGGCATCGCGTGGGCGTTGTTCCTGACCCATACGCGGCTGTCGGAGCCCGCCCTGACGGGCGCCATTATGACCATGGGCACGGCGACCGCCAATTCGATCCTCGTCGTCTCCTATGCCCGCGAACGGCTCGAAGAGCACGGCGACGCGCTGCGGGCCGCGATCGAAGCCGGAACGACCCGCTTCCGTCCGGTGCTCATGACGGCCTCGGCCATGATCATCGGGATGGTCCCCATGGCGACAGGGTATTCCGCGAATGCGCCGCTGGGTCGTGCCGTCATCGGCGGCTTACTCGTCGCCACATTGTTCACCCTATTCTTCGTACCCTGCGTGTACACCATCTTCTATACCCGGCGAACGGCTCGCCAAAAGGTCAATGCATAATGGCTAAGATCCTGCGTGGAAAGCTCGTGACAATTTCGGCGATCCTGCTGTGTGTGCTCTACCTCGGCTATCGGATGTACGACAGCAAAAGCGACGCCGCTCTGCTGCGCGAGCACACGCTCGAAGACGCCATCCCCACTGTGGCCGTCATCAATCCAACGCCGGGGTCACCGACCGAGACTATTACACTCCCCGGCAATGTTCAGGCTTGGTTTCAGGCGCCGATCTACGCACAGGTCTCGGGCTATGTGAAGATGTGGTACAAGGATTACGGCGCGCTGGTGAAGAAGGGCGATATCCTCGCCGAAATCAACGCACCGGCGCTCGACGCCCAATATCAACAGGCCAAGGCGGATCTGGCGTCGGAACGCGCCAAATATGCTCTCGCCGACGTGACGATGAAGCGCTGGCTGGCGCTGCGCAAAAACCATGCAGTCTCCGAGCAGTCGATCTCGGTGCAGGTCGCCAACGCGAAAGCCGAAGCGGCGAGGGTCAACGCAGCGGAGCAGAACGTCAGGAACTTCGAGGCGTTGATTCGGTTCAAAACCATCGTCGCGCCCTATGACGGGGTCGTGACCCAGCGCAACATCAATGTCGGTGACTACGTCAATAAGGAAGGCACGATCAGCAGCCCCAATGCGGTCAGCAATCTCTTTACGGTAGCCGACGTCAGCATGTTGCGCCTCTTTGTCTCCGTGCCGGAGTCGTTCGGGCCCTTCCTCCAGCCGGGCCTGACGGCCGAAGTGACGGTGCCGCAATTGCCCAATCGTCATTTCACCGCCAAATTCCTGACCGTCGCCCGTGGATTCGACGTGAGCACGCGGACCGCGATCACTGTCTTCACGGTCGACAACGAGGATAGGGCCCTCTGGCCAGGCTCCTATGCCAAGGTGGTGCTCACGGCGCCAGTCGATAGGCAAATACACACGATTCCGTCCACCGCGTTGGTGTTCCAGGAGCATGGCACGCAAGTGGCCGTGGTGACCAAGGACGACCGAGTGCACTTACAACCAATCACTGTGAGTAAACTCTTCGACAACGCCGTCGAAGTGGCAGAGGGGGTTTCCGCGAACGACCGCATCGTGAACAACCCGAGTGCCGCGTTGCTCGAAGGCGACAAGGTGCGCATCGTCACCCCGGCGCCTGGGTATGATCTCGTGACCCAACCTGCCGAGTCAAAAGAAATACCCACGTCACAAGAAGCGCCTCCCTCGAAAGAATCGCCCATGCCCATGGAGCCTCCTGTGTCGGAAAAACCTCCCGTGTCAAAGGAAGCTCCCGCACCGATGGAAGTTCCAGCGCCGCCGGAACACCGTACAAAATGACGGCGGCTTACACATGATGGACGAGCGTTTACGAATGCCTTCGGAAATATTTAGAATCTTTCGTGCGGGAGTCTGGCACAGCGGCCTGCTACTGCTGGCGCTCAACTTGCCAGCGTGTAATTGGTTCCCGGCGGTCGATCTGGCTCCCACTTATGAACCGGCTGAATTCGTCGTCCCCGCCTCATGGCACGGGTCGAGTCCCTTCGTCGAGGCCAAACCGTCGGATGGCGAATTGCGCTTGGATTGGTGGACGGTTTATAACGATCCGACCCTGAACAAGCTTGAAGAACAGGCCCTGGCGGCCAATCCGGACCTGCAGGCTGCCGCCGAGCGTTTCGTTCAGGCACGCGATGTGATGATGAAGGCCCGGTCGCAGTACCTTCCGCACGCGGGCGCGGGGTTCGGCGCCTCGGACAATCGAGAATCCATCAATGCGTTGTTTCGTCCTCCGGATATTTCGCAATTCGGCACGACCGTTGCCGGCGGGGGGATCGCGTCCTGGGAGCCCGATTTTTGGTCGGCGCTTCGCAATACAACGCGGGTTGAACTCTACCGCGCTGAAGAGCGCGCCGCCGACTATGGGCTTGCGCGTCTCAGCCTGCAGGCGGAAGTCGCGGCGAATTATTTCACGTTACGCGGATACGACGCACAGACTGCGATTTATACCCAATCCATCACCTACTACACCCAGTCGCTCGATCTCGTCAACGCGCAGTTCGTCGGCGCGATCGCATCGGCGCTCGACGTCGCCCGTGTCGAATCGCTGCTGTTCAGCACGGAGACGAAACTCGCCCAGATTCAAGGCCAACGCCAAGTGACGGAACAGGCGATTGCTATCCTCCTCAATATGGCGCCGGATAGTTTCACGATCCAGCCGGTCGACGATCTTCGGGTGGCGAAATTCACGATTCCGCGGACCCTCCCGTCCACCTTGCTTGAGCGGCGACCGGACATCGCCGGGATGGAGCGCCGGATGGCGCAGGCAAACCGCGCCATCGGTATTGCACGCGCTGCGTTTTACCCCGATGTGAGGTTTCGGGCTGGCGGAGGGTACGAAGATACTGGTTTCAGTCTAGTTTCGCTCGCCAATAGTTTCTGGTCGTACGGCGCCGCTGTGTCACTGCCGATCTTTCAAGGCGGTTATCGCCGCGCCCAATTACAACAATCCTGGTCGGCCTATCGCGAAACGGAAGACCGATACCGTTCGACCGTGCTCAATGCCTTCCGCGAAGTCGAGAATAACTTAAGTCTGACCAACCGGCTGACCGTCGCGGCTAATCGACAAGACGCGGCCGTCGGGGCGACGCTCAAAACGCAAAACCTCTCCATGGAGCTCTATACCGGGGGTCTGATTTCCAGCCTGGACCTCATTTACGCGCAGGTCAATACGCTCACGGCTCGCATCGCTTCTGTGGAGATCAAGGCTGACTTGCTGAGATCGTCAGTGGCCCTCATCCGCGCGCTCGGCGGGGGCTGGAACCGCACGCAATTGCCCGCCGACGAGCAGATTCAGCCCTTCGGTACGTTCCAATATACCAATCTCGACAAACCGGCGCCCGCCGGGGGGATCGATGTCAACGCGGGCAATAACCGGGTGAATAACGATCTGACCAAGCCCTCCGTTCGTTGACCGTCATTCACAGACTTGGATCTTTCCCCGATTTCATGGACATCGGGTTAAGGGCCCGCCCCTCTCATTTCGAACGTTTTTCCTCTTTCTAGGGCAACCCCTAGTTACTCAGGCTTATCACACCACGATACTGGTATCGTGGCCCACCATGGATTTGGCTCCAGGGGAGAGAGTGGCAGCAGATCTCGGACAGTAAGCACACCATTGCTATGGAATTTCGGAAGTCCGGCGCAAAAGAGGGGAAAGTCCCTCCAAGTAAATTGGTGATTATACCCGCTGAGCCATGATGTTCTTCACAGGTGCCTTCAGATAGGGACGGCGCATGCTCATTCAGCCGATCGATTACTTTCTGGTCGTGTGGTTTTTGTTGGCAGCTTGTTCGTCGGCCTATGTGGCCTACGACCAGTTCAAGAATAATCCAGAACCTACGGTGATGAAATGGGGCTTCATCCTGGTCACGTTGTATATGGGGCCGATCGGCCTCCTGCTCTATGTCCTCGCGGACAAGGAACCGCGGCCAGGGGAGCACGAACGGTTCATCGCGCCGCTGTGGAAGCAAGGCGTCGGCAGCACCATTCATTGCGTTGCGGGGGACGCGACGGGCATCATTCTCGCGGCCGCCGTCACCGCACTCCTCGGTCTACCGATGTGGCTCGACCTCATCATTGAATATACGGCGGGTTTCGGCTTTGGCCTCTTCATCTTTCAGTCCCTGTTCATGAAGAGCATGATGGGGGGGACCTATTTTGAGAATGTGCGTAAGACATTCCTGCCTGAATTCATCAGCATGAATGCCATGATGGCCGGCATGGCCCCGGTGATGAGTCTTTTGATGATGGGCCGTGACATGCGTGCCATGGAGCCGACAGAATTCCTCTTCTGGGGAGTCATGTCGTTCGGGGTCCTGGCGGGTTTCGCATTGGCCTATCCGGTTAATGTCTGGATGGTGGCTGCAGGGCTAAAACATGGACTCATGACCGAGCGGAAACCCAGGAGCAAATTCGACCTGAGTCACACGCGGCACGGGGAAGAAGGAAACCATGTCACACAAGGACATGCTGAACATGGGGGACATGTCCACGGTGGGAATGGCCATGGGATGAAGAAGGATGTGACCGTGACACAGCTGGCAGCAGTTGCCGGGGTAGCGACGTTGATGCTTCTGATCGGGATGACCGCGCCGGCGCTCAAGGTCAACATGTCGCTGAGCGCCAAGGACATAGGCGGCGTCATGATGCCACCCGGCATGATCATGGATTTCGATACCCCTGCAGAAGCCATGCGCGACATGAGGGCCATCCATCCACGGGACGTCTCATATACAGCACCGATCGAGGCTCGCGGCGACCAAGCGCTTCACCCGCGTTTGGAGAATGGAGTGAAGGTGTTCGACCTCGAGGCGTCCGTGGTGCGGTGGCACATTCTTGACGATGTCTATATGGACGCCTATGCGTTTAACAGACAGGTCCCGGGTCCTCGGCTGGAACTGACGCAGGGCGATACGGTGCGGATCAACTTTCGCAACAGACTGCCTGAATCGACCACCGTGCATTGGCATGGCATGATCGTGCCGAACGGCATGGACGGTCCAGCAGAAATCACGCAAGATCCTGTCAAGCCGGGGGGCACGTATACCTATGAATTCACCGTGACGCAAGCGGGTACCTATTTCTACCACACGCACGATGATGCCGACCGGCAACAGAGCGTTGGACTCTATGGCGCCCTGATCATTGCGCCACGCGATCCAGCGGCGGAGCTGCGCGCTGATCTCGATGTGGCCATCCAGCTTCAAGAATGGCTGAAGCGCGAGTGGCTAACCTACCCCGCCATGCTCATGGAGGGCGGCCTTCCGAACTACTTCACCATGAATGGAAAGGCATATCCTTCGACCGACAAGATCCGGATGAAGGTCGGGGAGACGGTCAAATTGCGCTTCATCGGGAGCAGCAATAATTTCATTCATCCCATGCATGTGCATGGAGGTCCTTTCGAGGTTGTGGCACGGGATGGCGAAGTCCTGCCAGAGAGCGCGCGCTATCTGGCGGACACCGTGAATGTGGGACCCGGCCAGCGTTGGGACGTGATCTGGACTGCTCGCCAGCCCGGCAAGTGGCTGCTTCATTGCCACATTCCGCACCACACGGCGAACAATCATGTGGAAAAGAACGGAGGCGGTGGGCTTATGATGATCATCGAGGTCACCTAGTAGCAGATTGGTGTAAGGGTCAAATGATCCGATCCTTGGTCATGGGCGCGTGAAAAATCACACGTGACTCCCCCATCACCCGCTTCCTATGTTTTATTCTGGTATAATGTTCGGTGCACTCAGGGAACTAAGTTATGGATAGACCAGCCCGATAAGCCCAAAGGGGTAAGAGCGTTGGTTCTAGCCTGGCGGTCGGATAGGATTATTCCTATTAGCGAGCCTTAGCTGATATCCATCGTCTGGCACAATGCTCTGGAGGCTGTTATGCATACCAGTGCGTCTTCGCTCATTACCAAATCCGACCACGCGGATCATGCGGTGCAGTTCTACGAGCAGGATGCGTTTCTCGTAAATGAGCTGAGCACCTACATACAGGCTGGATTATCAGCGGGCGAATCCATCATCGTATTCGCCACACCATCACATCGCGCTGCACTTGCCGAACGCGTGAACGGCCCGGCGGTAGACGGACGGTACATCGCATTCGACGATACCGACACGTTGTCGCAGTTCCTGGTCAATGGATGGCCCGATGATGAACGGTTTCAGGCCGTCGTGGAGCCCTACTTACGACAGGCCATTGCGGCAGGGAATGGGCGTGTTCGCGTCTTTGGGGAAATGGTGGGGCGATTATGGGAGGCGGGTCGGTTGGATGCGGCCCTGCATCTCGAGTCGCTCTGGAACCGTTTGGCATCCCAGTATAGCTTCTCGCTCCTGTGCGCCTATCAAATTCGCGGCTTTGCAGACCAGCACCATGGGCCACATTTCGAGAAAATTTGCGCGGCCCATTCGATCGTCACACCGGCGGAAAATGCATTGGCGCCGGACGCATCTCTCAATGCCGAGACGGCTCGTACTATGGCGGTGCTCCAACAAAAGGCCTATGCGCTCGAAACTGAAGTGGCCCGCCGGCAAGAACTCGAACGCATCCTTCGCCGACGAGAGGAAGAGCTGGCGGATTTTTTGGAAAATGGTGTTGAGTGCCTGCACCAGGTCGGGCCGGACGGGACGATTCTCTGGGCCAACAAAGCCGAACTCACGATGCTGGGCTATCAAGCCGACGAATATGTGGGCCATCATATCAATGAATTCCATGTTGATCAGCCGATCATCGCGGATGTCTTACAGCGGTTGCTTCAAGGGGAGACGTTGCATGACTATCCGGCGCGGCTACGGTGTAAGGACGGATCCGTCAAAGAGGTGCTGATCCATTCGAATGGGCGGTGGGAAGACGGCACGTTTCGGTACACCCGCTGCTTTACGCAGGATATTACGGAGCGCAAGCGATTTGAACAGGAATTAGACCGACGGGTTGAAGCCCGAACCCGCGAGCTGGTGTTATCCCAACACAAGCTGCGGGCATTAGCCACGGAGCTGACGCTTTCGGAACGCCGGGTCCGGAAGGAGATCTCAGCTGAGCTCCATGATTATCTAGCCCAACTCCTGATCGTCTTGCGCCTCAAGTTAGTGCGGGCAACCGATCTCGCCGCCGATCAGCCGAAACTGGCACAAGTACTTAAAGAGGCCGATGAGGCCTTGGATCAATCCATTCATTACACCCGTTCGCTGATGACCGATCTTCATCCATCGGTTTTGGAATGGGGGTTGCCCCTGGCGTTGCGGTGGTTGGGCGAGAAATTCCGCACACATCATCTGACCGTGGAGGTCGATATCCCGGAAGGCCTCACGATCGACTTGTCAGAGAATCAGGTTGGCCTGCTCTTTCAGTCGGTCCGTGAACTGCTCATGAACATCGTGAAGCACGCGCACACGGACCGGGCCCAGATTTCGCTACGGCTGAAAGGTGAGGAACTGCACCTCGAAGTCTCTGACAAGGGAAAAGGGTTCGCAGGCTCTGCCATTCCTATGACGATGTCGACACAGCCGGGCATGACGCAATTTGGATTGTTCAGCATCCGGGAACGCATGGAAGCCTTGGGCGGGCAGTTCGATATCCATTCGTCTCCGAACCAAGGAACTCAAGCCAGGCTGGTGCTGCCCATCGCCGGCGTCAGAGGGCCATTCTCGCCATCGTCGGATACCTCTAGCCCGGTAGCCATGAATAACGTTACCCGGGAAGCGACCGCGACGCTCCGCGTTCTCCTTGTCGACGATCATGCGATGATGCGACAGGGTTTGCGGGGTGTGCTTGATGGCTACCCGGATATTCAGGTCGTGGCTGAGGCGGCGGATGGCGAAGAAGCCTTCATCCAGGCTGGGGCCTGTTCACCCGATGTGGTGATCATGGACGTCAATTTACCCGTCTGTGACGGGATTGAGGCCACGCGCCGCATTAAAGCGCATCATCCGCAGATGGCCGTCATTGGACTATCAGTGCATCATGCCACCTTGGTGGAACCGGCATTGATGGAGGCCGGTGGCGATGCCTTTGTGAACAAAGAGGCTGCGGCAGACTGTCTGTATGCAGCCATCCAGACAGCCGTGCATGGGAATAGAAGCCCTTCTCAGGTTGGCGACACATCGATGCCTATTTCTCTCCCAAGAGTCCCAGCGGCAGGTTGATGGCAGAGTAATCCCCCTGGGGATGGATTTATTCCAATCCTGGACAGAGCAACGACATAGCCTGTCCAGAACCATCTCGTCCCTCGGTAAGAGGATTGCCAGGTTTTTGGCGACTTCAGGAATCCTGCATCCTCGATTTGTCGCTTTTAACAGTATGCCGATCCCATTAAGATGGGCAGCACCGCATAGCCGGACAAGCCTATGTAACGTGTTTTCTTTCCTGCTCACTGCGCTTCATAGACTTCTCCTTCTCAGAATCCCACTGATAGTCCGATGGTGCTGAAAAACACCGATCGATCCGCCGGTCCGAATAACTCACTCCCGATGCCTATATCGGCGACGATGCGCGAACTGACCTGATGTCGAAGACCGATCCCGATCCCTGTCGGATTCCGTTGGCCCATCAGATCAGATTGACGGGTGAAGACGTTGGCAATAATGGTATCCCGAAATCTTGTGGGATATCCGAGCGGATAACTCACCGCCGCCACGACCCGATATGTTTCTGTCCGTTCCATGCCTTGTGACGATCCCAAAAACGTATACCCCACGTTGAGATGGGTTCTCCATTGCCCGAACGAACGCGTCATGACCCCGGTCACCGCAGTATCGACCCCCTTCGCACTGACACCCGTGGGAAACCCCAGTTGCACGCGGGCGGCGAAGGCTGGCAGGCTCAGGGTCTCGGTATTGAAGTTATACAACGCGCCGACCGTGAGATTGCCGGATTTATCATCCCCCACGACGGACCGCGGGTCCGTCGACACATCGCTACTCAACTCCAATTGGGTATTGTCAAATGCCCCGATGATCAGCTGGGGCTGGAACACGAGTCGGCTTTCCCCTCGCTTGCGGTCACTAAACAATAGTCCTCCCTCGACCCCGATCTCTCCTCTGGGAACCACATAGGCATCTTCAATGGCAATGGGACGGTTGGGGTCCAGATTGTCGTGGTCCAACGCCCAGACGCCGGTCGGCACCATCAGCAGGAAGAGTATGACAGTCCTGGAAGGATTCATCTTCACTGATGACCTCCTGAATTCCCGGAGTGTTCGCCCGGCGCTCCAGGTTCTATAACTGGTGGCGAGCCCGAATGGTGGGATTGTCCCTCACGAACGATGAAGGGATTCGTGGCATCCGCACTGGCCCAGTAGTACTTCTGGGTCACTCGGTAGATCTCCTGGCGCTTCTCCTCCCACGTCGAGAGGAGATCGGTGGTGAGGATGTCACTGATGTTGTCATGCATCATGTGGAGGTTATCGAAGATGTGGGCGATCTCGGGGTATTCCGCGGCGAACTTCGGGCTCAATTCCTCTGTCATAGGCATGAAAGTCCATTCGACTGGTGGCTTGTCGAGGTAGCCGTGATAGGTGCGCAGGATCGGTTCCACGACGTGCTCTTTGGTGTCTAGAGTCGGGGCCGCCTCCAAGGGGTCATACACCGCCACTTGCAAATAGTGATAGGCCCAGATCGTTGCATTGAAGAGTGGGAACTTTCGGCGAAACGACTTGGAATAGGGGAAGGTATCCAGACGCTGATGATCTAGCCGCTTGGCCGTAATCGCATAGTTACTGTCTTGGTAAAAGGCCAGCACTTTATGGATGGCGCTCTCCTTGTCGGCGAGGTCGGAGGCATAAATGTCGTAGGTGGCCCGATGCAACGCATGCGCTTCATCAAAGGTGTTCTGTGCCTTCCAGGCCAATTTCATATAGGTCGGCGCGATCGCTTCCTCGTTCGGATTGAGCACTGGTCGAGACTCAATAAACCGGAGCGTCTCCTTTCGAGCCCGGTCCTCGATCGCATGGACATCCTTGGCGCCGGTGAGCAGCAGGTTTTCATAGAGATTGGAATGCCCAAAGTCGACCCCGTTGAACTCGATATCGAGCGCTTGCAGGTTTTCCCGCAGCGCAAAGTTCCAGAGCGCCCGGTAATAGAACCGCTTATCCCGTTGCTCAACTTGGGCACAGGCCCCCGTGATGCCGGCAATGAGGATCGTGACGCCGAACAGTGCCAATAGTTGTTGCGTACGCATGGTGTAGGCTCCCCTGGAACGCCTGAGCGGATCCGCTGTTCAAGCACAGCTGACCAGCACAAACGAACCCGTCGCAGCTGTGTTCTTATGAAGCTTTCTGGGAGACGAAACGGCTGTACAGCGTCAGCGCATGCGGGGAGGATGGAACTGATCGACAACCAGTGTGAGAAGAGGTGCAGCGGGAATGATGAGGCTCGAAAAGCCCAGCAATGTTGGGAGAAAACCGACAGTACTCATAGCCGCAGATCCCATGCAGGTAGAGCAGGAGGCTGAAGCATCGTGGTGCAGATGGTCTGAGGCCAGGTGATGGCTTCCCATGAGCGGGACCATGCACAACACTGACAGACACAGCAGACCGAGAAGGAAGAGTTTAGCCATAGCACTTATGATAGTACGTCAGCACATGTGCTTCGTCAAATGAACGGCGCCCACTTCAGAGCGTGAGCCTTCACCGATCAGAAATCATCACAGCTGCAGCACGACAACCAGATCGTTTTCACGTTGACTCAGCTTAATTGAGTGCCCTTCTCTCACCAGGTTTTTGTTCCAAGGAGTATCCGAGGGTGTATTATGGTGCCGCCCTGATCAAGAGGCTCATGATGCACGCCGCCCAGACCTTCACATAAGCGTTACGCATGCTTCTTTTCCTCCTTCCCTGATGCGTCGGAACCTCCGTGCTCGCAGCACAGCGTGGTGTTGTCTCTGGGCCCACCCATCAGACATTCTTTGTAGACGCGATACGCCTTGAGCGCCCACTGTTCCCCAGGGCAGCCTTGCATCGTCATGACCACTTCTAGGAATTCAATCACCTCCTCTTGTGAGACACCCTTGTCATAGGCCATTTTCACGTAGGCACGGATGCAGGGTTCACAGCGAATCGCAATGGAGACGACCATTGCCGCCAGCAGTTTATATTTGGCTGCGACAGCGGCATCGCGATACGTTTCCTGCCGCATGCGGAGAAGGCCCCCCGTTACTTTGGGGCTGAGTCGGCGCAGTTCGGCAAAGATGGAATCGTTTACTCCTGTCTCTTGCGCTATAGTCATCGTTCCTCCTGTAAGCCTTCAATCAACTTGCTTGGCTTTGTAAGTACTGATTGCGCTACCCGCTGCCTCGACTGCCTTGATCAACTCGTCAGCAGTCGTTTTCCCTTGCTCGCATGTGACAATTGCCCGTGCATCTGAGTAGTCATTCAAGAAGAACCACTTCGTTCCGACCTTGACCTCTGCTACCTTGACACCTGGCACTTTGGAAAGGGCGGCCCGCACATCCTTGACGCAGGCGCCACAGCTCATTCCTTCAATCCGCAGGGTGATCGTCTGAAGCTCCTGAGCTTCTGCTGCTAGGCTATAGCCATCAATCTGCCAGCCTCCAGGCCCAAGGAGCAGGGAAGAAACCGCAAAAAGGAAGCAACCTAACTTGAGTGTTCCTGACTTCATGGGTATCCTCTCTTTGTTCCACACAAAGACCAACGTTAGACTCCCAACCAATAGGGCGCCAAAACCAACACGAGGGCAAGGGCTGTCACGACCCACAGGAGCACCCGAGACGCTCGCGTGGTCTCACGGGGAGCATAGATCGAACCCGGAGCACATGCGCTCGCTGGTTTCCGGCACGCCAGGTAGAAGCTGACTCCAAGCAACAGTCCGGTCAGGCCGATGAACCACGGCCGGTAGGGCAGCAGTCCCTTGAGGAATCCCGCCGTGCCGGCCAGCAATCCAGTCCCTCCAATCCCGACGCCCAGAGCAGTGAACACAAGCGGGCCGATGCAACACACAGACGCCAAAAACGCCGCCACCAGACCTCCCATTGAAGTGGCCGTCAGCGCCGCTCTTTCTGTGGGAACTGTCCCTGCCTTCTCGTGATATGTCGAACCCAATCCTGCAACGAGGAGAGGCTCAAATACCGCCTTGCTGATGTGGAATGCCTCAGCGAGGCTGATAGTCGACCCCGTTGTGTTGGTTCGGCCTTGCAACCATGCAGCGACATGATCCAAGGAGCAAAAGAAATTGATTGCTGGACAGACCGAGGTTGCCGCAGGTCCTGAGCGAGTCGCCCCTGCCCACACGACGGTTTCCGTCGGCTTAATGGTCACAATCATCCGATTGCGCACTTCAAGTGTGATCGGCTTGGAGCAGTGCGCACATGAAGAAGCAACGGAGAGATCGTGGCCAAACATGAAGGGAATTCCTAACGCATCGACCGCGCACTGCGCGTAGACAAGTTTCGCCTCAGGCCAATCCTCAAACTTCACGACATGTCTTGTTGGGACGGAAGAGAATGGATAGGCGAGCCGGATCTCAAGGCGCCCAGGCTCAAGATAGAGGATGTCTAGCTCATGGAGCCGCCTGAGAATGGTCTGAACCTCCGCGCCAGTCAGCCCAAGTGCCTCTTCGATCTCTCGGCAACTTGGCGCTCGTCCTTGCAAGGGGTACTGCGTGAGGATGTAACGCCGAACGGAATCTTCAGTGTGATTCAACTTGGTGTGATCCCATCCGAGCATGGACCTGGCTTCAGCCACGAGCCTTTTAGCGGTTTCGGTCGCTATTGGAACAACCGGCCTTTCCCCCGTATTCAGTTGAATTGTGCTGGTCTCACCAGCCCAGCCTGAGATACTATCGACGCCACTAGCGCCTTCACAGCATGGGTCTGCCATAAGTTCTCTCCTTGTCTCTTACACGCCTTAGGTAGCCAGCCCCGAGGTCGGCCCCATCGAAGTCCAGAGATCCAGCAGATGCGCTATCCGTGAGTTGCCCATTTCATGTCACCCCTCTCGTCTCCGTTGGCCGACCCATGACGAATCGCCACAAGCGGCTCGGCGCTGCAAATGGACACATGGTCGTCATCTCCTCGTTTTGGCCTCAACCGGTCTTCCTCTCTCCTTTTCCAAACTCGTTAGAATCGGACAGTGGCCGGTGGGCTGGCCAACTCTGCAAGTCCGGATCAAACTGTTCAGCGCGCGGGCCAAGGCCTGCAAGTCGTCAACTTTGGATTCCACCTGCACTAGTTTCGCCCGAGCCTTTTCCTGCACCTCACCACAGCGAGCCGTTGTGGCAACCCGGAGAGCAAGCAACTCAGTGATCTCGCATAGCGTGAAGCCGAGCGCTTGGGCGTTTTTGATGAACCGTAAACGTCGTTCCTCTTCATGACTGTACAGTCTGTAGCCCGAAGGCCTCCGCGTTAATGGATTGAGCAGATTCAAGCGCTCGTAGTAACGGACTGTTTGGACATTCACTCCGACAATTTTGGCAAGCTGACCGATAGTCAGTTGAGCAGCCATGTCATCACCATGGGAGGCAGTCTACACCTTGCACTCTGGTATAGAGTCAAGCGCCTCAAAAAAATCTGATACCCCTTGACCTAGTACTAGGGTACAGGCTGTAGGATGGCATTCACGAAGGGAGGTGATTGCCATGTGTCCATGGATAGAACAGTTTGAATGATGATCAGCGTAAGGATGGTCGAGCTGACCATACCACCGATCATCGGTGCGGCGATCCGTTTCATCACGTCGGCACTAGTTCCCGTCGCCCACATGATTGGGAGCAGGCCGCCCATGATCGCGGCGACCGTCATCAGCTTGGGCCGGGCCCACTGGACGGCGCCCTCCATGATGCCTCACGCAGGTCTTGAGCTGTCGCCGTTCGGCCTTCACACATTCGACGCTCATACGCCTCGTCGAGATAGACGAGCATCTCCACACCTGTCTCCGCCACCACGTCGGCCAGCGCGATGATGACTAACGTCGGAATCAGAACCAAATCGTCAAGGTGCCCGACGATGGGATGAAGTCATGAACGAGATCGAAGGGCATTAACAGGTATCAAACAGTGAGGCCAAGCAGAAATTTAGTCGACTTGGGTATACGGCTATCCTGCAGCATCGGTCGATACGCATGAATCTCCTGCTTGAACTGTTTCGCTTTGGAATCCAGCGAATCAATCACCTGCGCCCTAATGGATACCGACCCGGTTTACCGAAGAAGGGAAGCAGAAGTATCCCGGTCAAAGTCAGGTGGGCTGAATTTCTGAATTGCTCCAAGCCCAGCGTCATCCCCTTGTGTCCACCTTCGGGCGTGGCACAATACGTGCCAAGCAAACGGTCCCACCAGGGCAAATTGAAGCCGAAGTTTCGATTGGTCTCCTGAGGAAGAATCGAATGGTGAATGCGGTGCATATCGGGTGTGACCAGAAACCATCGGAGGACTCGGTCCACCGCAGCAGGCATCTGGGCATTGCTGTGATTGAACATGGACGTGGCATTGAGCAGCACTTCAAAGGTCAACACCGCTGCAGGGGATGCACCGATCACGATAATGGCGCCCGACTTGATCACCATCGAGATCGCCACTTCGACGGGGTGAAAACGCACCCCAGTCGTGACATCGCAATCGAGATCCGCATGGTGCATCATATGAAAACGCCAGAACACAGGCACCGCATGCAACATGACATGCTGAAGATAGAGGATGAAATCAAGCACAACAACGGCGAGAATCGCTTCGAACCAGGGTGACCAGCTTACGCGGTTCAGTAAGCCCCAGCCGTGTCCTGTCACAAACATAGCTGTTCCAACCACGCCGGTTCCGAAGACGAGCCTAACAACTATGGTGTTGAGAGCAACAACCCCTAAGTTGGCTGCCCAGCGTCGGAGCTTCGACGTAGTCAAGCGACGGCAGGGTGCAAGACGTTCCCAAGAGGCCATCAAGAGCAGCACTCCAGAAAATGCTACGAATCGGATCAGGATCTCGGTATTCATGGTTTACTCATTCCGAGTGTTAGACGACGGACGAGTCCTGCCGACGTCATGGGCTTTCCGCTTAGCGGTGTAGGCTAGAAGCCTTACACAGTCATGCGAGGTGCATACATGATGACGGCCATACCTAGGAGACAAATAGTGGCTCCGATGATATCGAATCGGTCCGGACGAGAGCTATCGACAGCCCATCCCCACAGCAGCGAGAGGACAATGAACATCCCACCATACGCGGCATACACCCGACCAAAGTGGGCCGTCTGAAATGTCGGAATGATGCCATAGAGAATAAGAATGGTCGCTCCGGCAATCCCATAACCAAGTGGTTGTCCTTCGCGGAACCACAGCCAGACAAGATACCCGCCTCCAATCTCGCAAAGACCGGCGAGCACGAATAATCCCAGAGAAATTGGCAGGCTCATGAGGTCCTCCCGCAATCTTCTAATTCGTTGATTCTTATTCCACCTGAACCCGGTCCGATCGTTCCTCCACAATCTGCAGCGTGACATGATCGATTCAGCAGCGATCCCGTAGAAGCTGTTTGGCGGCTCAACACTTCGTCCCGTTTCGTCGCGCATATACTTCGTCGAATAGACGAACATTATCACGCCCGTCTCTGCCGCCATGCCGGCCAGGGCGATGCTCCACACTCAAATTGTCATTTTCAGGCTGCCGCCGGGAGGTCAGAGACTACAATCGGCCCATTGCATCTCGATGGGTCCGTGCCATGACCTCGGCTTGCTCAGCCGCCTGGGTGTAGATTGCCGCGAGGGTTTGGCAGTGCTGGATCATATCGATCTTGGAGGACACAACCCCGCGCGTACTCAGTCCGGGATTCTTCTGATACTCCTCCGCCATCACCAGCATGTCCTTCGAGCGTTGTCGGAGGTGAGCTGCCTCCTTCACATACCACGTTTCCAGCCCTGCATGGTCGTTCTTGGCAACAAGGTCTTGAGGCGGACTCGCAATGGTGGCGCATGCCACTATTCCAGCCACCATCAAAGCTGCCATGACACCCCTGAGTATGTTCCATTTCTTTGTCATGATTCCCTTCTTTTTATCTACAGAGAAGCCGCCAAAAAGAAGCCTGCACTGCTAGGAACGAAAACACGAAGTCCCCATGCATCATGCTGTATTAGTGCACCTGTATCGAAATGTCTTCCTGCTCTTCTTCCTGTGCCAGGTCAACGCTGTTCAGTAGCCGGCGCTCCACTTTCCAAATGGACCGGCCACGCCACAACGCGTAAAGAACCGGGATCACCAATAACGTCAGCACGGTGGACGACACCATGCCGCCGATCATGGGTGCGGCGATCCGTTTCATCACGTCTGCACCTGTGCCGGTTGTCCACATGATCGGGAGCAATCCACCGATGATCGCCGCGACAGTCATCATCTTGGGCCGCACCCGCTGGACCGCGCCCTCCATGATGGCGTCGCGCAGGTCGTGAACCGTCGTCATGCGGCCTTCGCGCACTCGCCGCTCATACGCTTCGTCGAGATAGACGAGCATCACCACGCCCGTCTCTGCCGCCACGCCGGCCAGCGCGATGATGCCCACCCAGACCGCTATGCTGAGGTTGTAGCTCAGATAGTCGAGATACCAGATGGCCCCGATCGCGGCGAAGGGGACGGACAGCAGCACGATCAGCGATTTTGCGAGCGAGCGGAAATTGAGGTACAGGAGCAAGAGGATCAAGGCCAGGGTCACGGGGACGACCAGCTTTAATCGCTCTTCGGCCCGCACCAGATGCTCGTATTGACCGGCCCAGACTAGCCGGTACCCAGGGGGTAATGTCACTCGGTCTCGGACAGCTCGTTGGGCGTCCTGGACATAGCCTCGCAGATCGCGTCCACTGACCGCGACCGACACCAACCCGGCCAGCGCCCCCGCCTCATCCGCGATCGACGTCGGCCCCTGCGTGATCACCGTCTCCGCAATTTGTCCGAGTGGGATCTGCGCACCGCTCGGCGTGGGGATCAGCACCCGTTTGAGTCGGTCCGGGTCATCACGCAGTTCGCGCTTGTAGCGGACATTGACCGGATACCGCTCCCGCCCTTCGACCGTGGTCGTCACGGTTTCTCCCCCGATAGCCGAGGTGATCACCGCTTGCACGTCTCCCACGGCTAGACCGTAGCGGGCTGCTTCGCGTCGGTTGACGGTCAGGTCCAGATAATAGCCTTCGTTGAGCCGTTCCGCGAATGCGCTTTTGGTGCCTGGCACGCTCGCCAAGACCTGCTCGATGTCCACTCCGATTCGCTCGATCGTCTTCAGATCCGGTCCCAGGACTTTGATCCCGACGGGACTTCGGACGCCGGTCGTGATCATTTCAGTGCGAGTCTGAATCGGCATCCACCAGATGTTCGGAAATCCTGGAATGCGTAGCTTGGCATCCATCTCATCCAATAAACGTTCCCAGGTCATGCCGGGGCGCCATTGTGCTTCCGGTTTGAGGGTGACGGTGATTTCGGCCATTCCGACAAAAGCCGGATCGGTGGCAGTCGGGGCCTTCCCCATCTTGCCGAACACCCGTTCCGCTTCCGGAAAGGTCGTGAGCAACTGGTCCTGGACCTGCAACACCTTGGCCGCTTCGGGTATGGAGAGACCGGGCACGGTGGTCGGCATGTAAAGGATCGTGCCTTCGTTCAGCGGCGGCATGAACTCCGCCCCCAGGCGCATGAATACCGGCACTGTGAGGCCGACCGCCGCCACTGCCAGCGCCAATGTCAGCCACCGAACGCGCAGCGCGCCCGAGAGGATGGGTCGATACAAAAAGATCAGCAGCCGGTTCAAGGGATTCTTGGCTTCCGCTCTGATGCGCCCACGGATGAGGAGGACCATCAGCACGGGCGCCAACGTCACCGAAAGCGCGGTGGCAGAGAGCATCGCAAACGTTTTGGTATAGGCCAACGGCGTAAACAGTCGGCCTTCCTGCGCTTCCAGTGCGAAGATCGGCAGGAAGGACACGGCGATCACCAGCAGCGAGAAGAATAAGGGACGGCCGACTTCTTTGGCCGCCGCGATGATCGTGCCAATCCGATCCGCCGTCGGAGCTTGCTCCAGGCGCTTGTGCGCATTCTCCACCATCACAATGGCGGCATCGACCATCGCGCCGATGGCAATGGCAATCCCACCGAGCGACATGATGTTGGACGTGATCTTCAAGTAGGCCATCGGAATGAAGGCAAGGAGCACGGCCACTGGCAGAATGAGGATGGCCACGAATGCGCTGCGTACGTGAAACAGGAAGACCAGCGCGACCAGGCTGACGATGACACTCTCCTCCACGAGCTTCTCGCGGAGCACGGCGATGGCCCGATGAATAAGGTCAGACCGATCATACGTGGGAATAATGCGTACACCGTTGGGCAGGGCTGGTGTAATCTCTTCCAGGCGACCTTTGATCCGCTCAATCACGGCGAGCGCGTTCTCTCCGGCTCGCATGATCACGATGCCTCCAACCGTCTGGCCCTTGCCATCCAACTCGGCGATCCCTCGCCGCTGGTCCGGGCCGATGTGGACATGGGCGATATCCCGAATCAAGATAGGCGTGCCGCGTCCATCCGTGCCGACGGGGATCAGCTCGATATCCTCTACCGAGCGCAGGTAGCCGCGCCCTCGAATCACGTATTCCGTGCCGGCCATCTCCAAGACACGGCCGCTCACCTCCGCATTGCTGTTGCGGACCGCCTCGATGATGGTCTTGATCGGCAACCGATAGGCGGCCAACGTGTTCGGGTCCACCTCGATTTGATATTGTTTGACGAACCCGCCGATCGCCGACACTTCTGCCACCCCAGGCACACTCTCCAGTTGATAGCGCAGATACCAATCTTGCAGGCTGCGGAGTTGTGCCAGATCGTGTGTCCCGGACTCGTCAACCAACGCATACTGATAGACCCACCCGACACCCGTCGCATCAGGTCCCAACGTCGGCGTGACGCCGGACGGAAGTTTACCGGTGAGTTTCTGTAGATATTCCAGGACGCGACTTCTCGCCCAATACAAGTCCGTCCGGTCTTCGAAGATCACATATACGTACGAGACCCCGTATTCCGAGACCCCTCGCACTCGTTTGACTCTCGGCCCGGCAAGCAGGGACGTGACGATTGGGTATGTGACCTGGTCCTCTATCAACGTGGGGCTGCGGCCCTGCCACTCGGTGTAGATGATCACCTGGACATCGGACAGATCCGGGATTGCATCCAGCGGAACCTGCGATACAGCCCAGACTCCCCAGGCCCCCAACAGCAAGACACAGAGGATGACCAGGACGGGATTGCGGGCGCTGCCTTCAATGAGTCGCGCGATCATGATGGATTACATGCCCCCGCCGGCGACCGAGAACTGAAACTTTTCAGCAACAGGCAGTCGTCCTGGTACGGTCAGGTTGACCGTCACGAGCCAGGTGCCGCCCATGCCGAACATCACCGTACCTTCGTAGAGCCCATCCTTGGTGTGGCGAGCCGTCGCCTTGGAATCGGTCATTCCCGGCATCGGCATCGTATAGACGAACCAGACTTGCGCATTGGTCACCGGCTTACCGGCCTGATCCGTCACCTTGAGCCGGAGCAGCACGTCACCGGCCTTGGGCTTTTCCGGCGCCGTCGTGAGGGAGAGAGTGAGTCCGTCCATCTGACGGGTCTCAGCCACCGTCATCCCGTTCTTACTCCCCATATCCATGCCCGGCATACTTCCCATCCCCTTCATGCCTTGCATGCCCTCCTTTCCACTCATCTGCATGCCGCTTTTTTCACCCTCCCGCCCTGGGGGCGCCGAGACGCCCCCTTCACCCATACCTTCCATCTTGCCCTCATGGGCGCCGCGCATCTGCCAATCGGCCATGCCGATCCGGCCCATCATGACCTGCATACTCGACGCCGATGCCAACTTGCTCTCCGCGTCCAACAAGAAATTCGCCGAGGTCACGATCCGATCTCCTTCCTTGAGTCCTTCCAGCACTTCGACGTCATCCTGGCTCCGACGCCCCAGTTTGACCGAAGCCGGCTCATAACGGCCTTGCCCCCTATCCAGGAAGACGAGTTGGCGGAGCCCCGTCTCCAACACCGCTTCCTTGGGCACGACTAAGGTGTGGACCGCATCCGTCTGTACGATGACGTTCCCGTACATGCCGGGCTTCAGCTTCAAGCCACGATTCGGCAATTCCACCCGTACGCGCACCGTACGGGCTTCGGTATTCAACGAGGGGTAAATGTACGACACGTTGCCGCGAAAGGTTTCTCCTTGATACGCGGCGAACGTGACCAAAGCGGGCTGGTTGAGCCTCACTGACGCGACTTCGGACTCATAAATGTCGGCAGAGATCCAGACCGTGGAGAGATCCGCTACCTCATATAGTGTCGTACCTGGTTCCACATATTTCCCGGGCAAGGCTTCTCGCTTCAGGACGATCCCGGAGGAAGGTGCATAGACCGTGAGCACGGGCTCCGCTGTACCTCGACGCTCCAGCTTTGTAATTTGCAGATCGGTCACGTCCCATAGATGCAGACGTTCCCGCGAACTAGCCACGAGGGAAGCCGCGTTGGCTTTGACTTCAGCGAGCGGACTGGTAGCCAGTTGGCCCTGCATTTTCACGGCGAGGAGATACTCGTCTTGCGTGGCCAGGAGGTCCGGTGAGTAGAGGGTGAAAAGAGGGTCGCCTTTATGTATGGGGCGACCGATTGAATCGACAAAGACCTCTCGCACCCACCCGGAGGTTTTCACTGTGACCTGAGTCAAGCCACGTTCATCGTAGCCGACCGTGCCGACGGCGCGAATCTCTTGCCCCAAGGACGCGTACGTGACCGGGGCACTCCGGACTCCTATCAACTGTCTCATCACAGCCGGAACCACCACCGCCCCCGATGGCGCTCCGGACATCCCCGGCATGGGTTCCATCTCTTTCATGGGCATCGTGCCCTCCATCGGCATCCCTTTCATGTCCCTCTGCTTCATGTCGCTCGTCATCATTCTGTGAGCGGTGAAGAAGCCAACGGCGACTCCGGCAATCACACCGATCGCCACGGTGCCAACCACGAAACTGTTTGTGGATGTCTGTCGGTTCATGAGGGGCTCTCCTTTCGGTGTGAATTAGCTCTGGCGATCGAGGTCGACCCCGACGACCTGCTCGAGTTCGGCTAGTCGATGCTGTCGGTCCACGAGGGCCTTGAAGTACTCAAGTTGAAATCCTTGCCGCGCTCGCTGGGTTTCGATCAGATCCAGAAACCCTGCTTTCCCCGCCCGATACCCGACACGCGCTGCTTCCAGGCTCTGCTCGGCCTGCGGCAAGATGGTGGTGCGGTACAACGTGGCCACCTGGTCCGTCGCCCGGAGCCTGGCCAGAAGGTCTTTAACCTGAAACCGGGTCATGTTCTCTAAGGTATGCTGCTGTGCCCGCGCGGCCGAGACTGCCGCCGCGGCCTCCTGTACGCCTGCGTCGTATTTCGGCTTGGTCCAGAACGCGAAGGGGATGCTCATCGCCACGTAGGCGCCGAATCCGTCGTTCGCCTGAAAGTTCTGGAAGCGCTGAAACGCCACATTGAAGTCCGGGTAGTACTGCCGTTGGGCCAGTGCGCGGGACTGCTCGTTCCGTTGCACGGCCAGCTCGGCGGCTTTGAGCTCCGGCCTGTCGTTCAGCGCGAGACGGTGGAGATCGTCGAGGGTTTTGTCGAGCGGGATCAGAGTCGGCTCTTGAGGGATGCCCAAGGGTGATGCGGGGTCCCGGTCCAGGAGCGTATTCAGCATCGCTTCGGCGGTTTCGTGACGCTGTTCCAGGACAGGAAGATGCTGGAATAGCATGGACAGCTCGACCTGGGCTTTGAGGACATCGGCTTGGCTTCCCTTGCCCGTGCGGAACTTCGCGGTCGTAATCTCTACGAACTGTCCGAGCAGCGCGACTTGTTCATGATGAACCTGGATCGCCTTGTGTGTGAGGAACAGATCGTAGTAGGCCTGCTTCAGGCGGGCGACGAGCTCCCGTTCCTTTCCATGGACCGCCTGCTCGGTCATCTCGGCCGAACGACTCGCTACATCGCCTTTGAGCCCGAGTTTGCCGGGGAATGGGAAACTCTGTGAGAGACCGAAGATACTGTTCTGCGCCTGCGTGACGTTGAAGGTCTGCGGGAGATTCCACAATTGAACGGACAGGGTAGGGTCATCCAGCGACCGCGCCTGCGTAATCCGAGTCCTGGCACTTTCCCATTGCTTGCGTGCCGCCAGAAGCTCGGGATTCCGAACCAGGACTTCCTGAATCAATTCCGGCAGCACCAGCGTTTTGGGAGGCACAGACTCAGTATCCTGTGCCCTCGACAGTCCGCTGCTGAAGCACATCACTAACACTGACGCGACAGCCACACACTGACGTCGTCTATTCCGTCTCATAGCAATGACCTCCCAGAATTCCCACACGTTCGATGCCCTGTCTGCGCTCCGGTCGTACGTGACCAAGGGAACGAGACGGTCGGCCGCACGCTGAAACCGGGCGTCGAACGGCACACGCGATGACAAAAGGAATGATTACGAGGTGAAGGCTGGGAAGATCAGATGCGAAGCACGGAAATCTTGAGCAGGAGATCCTGTGGCGGACCGACTGTGGGATGATCGGACAAACGGCTGCTGTTTGAAGTGAGGATGACAAGAAGCGCCAACGAAGCGGTGTCTTCAGAACAGATGGTGTGACAGTCACTGCCGAGGTGGAGCTTGTCGGCAGACTGCACGCCGAGCGTCTTGAACGCATCGCAGAATTGATAAACCGGTTGTTCATCCGGAGTCGAACAGCCATTGCCCATTGCAGAGGCCGTGACGCCATTCACCGGCAGGAGGCAGGCATAGGCATTGAAGCTCAAGGCGAAAAAGAGCACGACGAGTGAACCGGCGAGAAGGGACCTGAAGGGATGGGAAGGTGTGTGCATTTCTGGAGTCTATCCCTCTTTGCCCCGCCCGTCAACGACGGTCATCAGCTCTTCCCTTGAGGCACCGGGATGAGCACATACGTTGGGGTACAACATCTCTCAGGCCAGTGACTCATTGCGTTCGAGGAACTTCAAGATTTCCGGTATGACCAACAGCGGTACCTCTTCATGAGGGGCGTGACCTGCAGGGAGAGGAAGCATCAATTTCGCGTGAGGGAGTTCATTGGCAAGCCTGCACCCTATGCTGAAAGGAACGATCGTATCGTGCTGACCCCAGAGGATCAGCGCCGGTGAATGAATGGATGAGTAGGACGCGACGATTTCATCGATGTGGGGCGGAATAATGAGTTGAGCTGTTTTGATCAAGGCCGCTTTTGCGCCATCCTCCTTCAGGGGCTTTGCATAGGCCGCGATCCTGTCCTTGGTGATCTTTGTTTTGTCGTGATAGACGACCCCCAATATGCATGCGACCTGCACCTCTTCTGACAACAGATCCATACACCGCCGTCCCAATCGTGGAACTCGCAATAGTCTGATGAACAATGGTAACGGTTGTGCATAGGCGATCGTGTCGATGAGGACAAGGGAATGAGGTGATGGCTGCCCCCGGCCTTGTAGCCGAAGAGCGGTCAGGAGAGCGACGGCCCCGCCCAAAGAATGCCCTATGATCGTGACATCAGTGAGACCCTTTTCGATGATAAAGCTGGTGACGAGCTCAGCTTGATCCACCGCCGAATATCCGTCATCGACCGGCTTCGGAGAACTTCCAAATCCCTTCAGGTCGAGTGAAATCGTTGTGTAACGTTCAGCAAGCCGTGGGATCACATGGTTCCAGGTATAGGTCGTCGCTCCAAAGCCATGCAGGAGCACGAGGGGTCTCCCTTCACCTCGTACTTCGTAGTGTAAGTCCAAGGCGCCAGTCAGCATGTCAGTGTCCTCTTGCAGGGAGTTGATCGGGAACGCCGTCAGATCCGGACTAGTGGGATCTGCAAGGGGTTGCATGGATCGTTCGTCTCCTGCGAGCATGCCTCATGGAATGGAAGCGGGGCATAGATTCTCCTGATCGCCGCGACCTCCAAGGATGAACTCAATGGAATGTTTAAGAGAATGTCCCCGCGGATTTGAGGGACGTGCCGCCATGGCGTTCTCGAACGAACCCAGTAGTCCAAGCGCATCCAAAATAGTCGGGGTGATATCGACAAGCGAGGCATGACAGATCGTGGCGTGGGGCCGGGAATCCGGATCGCTCCCTACAACGAATACGATGGGCACGGCTGACTCGGCGGACCTCAAATGCCCATGATCGGAATGAAAATGCCGGTGATTGTCCTTCTTGAGGCCTTCAATCACACGCCATTCCTGCTTGTTGGCATAGGTCAATCGTTTCGACCGGTCAGCCAGGAGGAGGATGTCCGGCGCGCTCAATGGGTCGCCCAAGATATTGGAGGCCAGGCCGTTCAGCCTTTCAACAGCCATGGGAAAGGCTGCGGTGTTGAGCGGACTGTCCTCCACCTCCCTGGGGGGGAGCAATTGAATGCTCGTCTCGGTGACGTTGTAGGGTACGACGACATAACGGCTTCCGGTATGATACAGGACGGCTTCCGGCCCTTGGCCGTTCGTATGCAAGGTCAAGAGCAGGTGCTCAAGAACCGGCTTGACCTCGTTGACATAATTCGGACGATCGCTCCATGTTCCAATTTCTGGTTTGAGATGAAGGCCCAGCGTTCCCCCATTGATCGTCACCACGACATTGGACTGCCCGGAGATATGTCCCTCCTCCACCAGCCCCCACATAGCCCGGACCTTCGACAAGACGGTCTCATTGACCAATGAAGGCTCTTCCAGATGGTAGGCCCGTCCCGTATTCTCGCTGAGTTCCTCGAACGCGAGTTTGAGATCTTCGAGGCCGAGCGCCTCGACCCATCGCACCGGCGTATGGCCGTGGTCGGACGTCAGGACCAGCAGGGTATGTTGCCAGGCCGGGGTATTGAGAAGGCCTGGCCATGCGATCGGATCCGTACGGACCGGGTCCGATGTCGGGCTGCGAAAGTGATGGCGGGTAATGGCTGCTGGATGGCCTGCGAAGAATTTCGCGATGAGCTCATCGAGATGCTCGACATACGCCAGCCGTGCATCCTCGACCGTGCTGTCTCCCACTCCTTCCCTGGACAGATGTTCGACGTGGTCCAACCCTGCGAAGTAGAGCGTGAACACGGAGGGCAGACCGGGTGCCGGTTCCTCGGGATTCCTGTTGGACGTGGCGAGCGCATGGACTGCCTCCCAGAGGGAATTCTCATCCACGGCTTGGCTATGATTGCGTTGGTAGCTCCAGAGCGTATCGAAGTCCGGCTTCAGTGCGAGACTTCCCCGGGTCACCATATTATGCACCACGATACTCTGGCCTCCGGCCGCTTGGACGTATTCATGGAGCGTCTGAATGCGCGGGTTGATGTCGTTCGAAAAAAAGTTCTTGTCCAATTGGGCGCGAATCGCATCGAGATGATATTCCGTGTAATAGCGGGCGATTTCACGATCGCGAAAAAATACATTATTGCCGGTGATGCCATGGACTCCCGGGTGGACGCCCGTGAACATCGACGTCCATGAGGGATAGGTAAATGAGGGAAATACCGTGACGGCATCCTGCACTGCGACGGCTTTGGTCAAGACGATTCCAGAACCGTCGCGTCGAACGCCAAAGAGATCGTGCAGCCCGCCCGTCCTTCCCGCATCGGCTCTGTGCAGATAGGATTGCAAGGTATCTTGCTTCAGACCGTCGATCGCAATGATGATCACGTGATCGATGCGGACGTGGTTCACGGACCCGGAGGGGAGGGGGCGGGCAGGCGGGGGCGCAGTGGCACACCCGTCCAGAAGCCCGAGGAGGCTCGTAAGAACTAGCCACATGATGAACGGCATAAAAAAGATCTCACAGTGAGCGGCCACCGGCGGGCGGCCGCTCATGCTGCAGCGGAATTACTTCGCGGTATGGACTTTCCCCGAATCTGCATCGATGTAGACGTGGCGCGTTTTTTTCGTCCCATCGATGATTTCAATTTTGTAGACGACCACTCCATCGTCTTTCCCCATATGAACCTCGACCGCCTTCCCTGGCACCGCCTGCTCGGCGGCCTTGATGGCCTCGATCATCCCGATGCGGGCTTTGTCGCTCAGCTGCTTATCCGTTTCGAACAATGCCCAGGCTGGTACAATGCTTAACGCTGTGAAGAGCGCAGTGGCTGTGATGATGGTCTTCATTCGTTCCTCCATCGATTGGTTGAATTGGATGAAATGGCCCATTGCCTTACTCATCTTCAGTTACGCATTAGTCCTCTCATGCCAGGGTTGTGAAACACGCTAGGGATGTCCCCAGTCTGTAAATTCCTCGTCCCTAGTAAGATTATTTCTTGGTTCAATGAACGAAATACATCAGGCAAAACAGGTGAACGGGATACACTGAAGAACGAAGGTATGCCTCGCCTGTCCACGTGAATCGCCGTTGGGTTCTTAAGATTGGGCTCTTGAGAACAGAAGCGCTGCTTCACAAGAAAGGCGTCACGAAGGATGCACTCGGGCATCCTGGCTCCTTGCGATACGCCCCATGATCCACCAGGCGACAGATGACAAGAAGACAGGGCCGCATCGTCCATGGATGTGGTGTGCCGCGGGGCTGCTGGTCTTCGCCGGGTGCTCGCTCACTGTCATCGCATACAGCTACGCCGACCGGATCATCCTCTGGCAGCTCGATCACTATTTCGATCTCACCTCAGAACAGCGCGACGACCTGGGCCTACGACTCAAGCCGTTGCTTGCACGGCACCGGCACGAAGCCATTCCTCAGTACGAAACATTCCTCGTGCAGGTCCGGCAACGACTCGAACAAGGGCTCACGAGCCGGGATATCGACTGGGCCTATGCTACCTACGATCGACTGCGCGCCGACCTCTTCGAACGGCTCCTTGCCGACGGCGGCGTCTTTCTCGCTTCCGTCGATCCACGCCAGGTGAGGACCTTCGAAGAAGCCCTGCAGAAAGACAACGACAAAACCGCGCGCCTCGTGCAAGTGCCCGCGCCTGAGCGGCTCAAGAAGCGGGCCAATGCCACGATCGATGAACTGGAAGATTGGCTGGGCTCCCTGTCCAAGGATCAGCAGGCACAGATCCGTGAATGGAGCCTCGCGCTTCCCGATATTCAGCCGGTCGTGGCCGCCTATCGACAGCAGCGGCAGAAGGAGATGCTGTCCCTGCTTCATCAACCACGCACGCCGGAGCTGGCTGCCGGGGAACTGCGAGACCTACTCGTCTATCCGAACCACACGGCCCCGCAAGCCTATCAAGACGCAGTCCGTCAGATGCGCGCCGCAGTCAAGACCATGGCCCTCTCCATCGATCGGATCGCCACTGCCACACAGCGTCGCCATGCCGTGACCAAGCTGCAACGGCTCATCGATCAGCTTCACACCCTGCGCGCTGAGTAGCAATCTTCTACCAAGAGGCGATTTCCTGAAAGAAGCGTGATTTCCAGCCGGGAAACCGGTATTCTTCCGCGGTTCACAAGAGACCAACATGAAGACCACACAACACTGGACCCCGCTGCCCCTCTATACGCAAGTGCTCATCGCCGTGGCCTGCGGCGCGCTGCTCGGTATGGTGTTTGGTCAAGAGCCGTATCTGGGCGGTTTGCGGAATGAGGATCTGGGCCGGCTCGGGATGCTCGTCGTCATGCTGCTCAAGGCGCTCGCCATCCCGCTCATTTTCTTTGCGATCCTCGATGCCTTCATCCGCACCAACCTCCCCCTGAGCCAGGGGATCAAGCTGCTCGTCATCTGCCTGATCAACGTGTCCGTCGCCATGACCATCGGCCTCGTGATCATGAACACATGGGAGCCGGGCCTGGCCTGGTTCGGTCACGTCGACGAATTACTGGACCTCGTGCCAGGCTCCAAGTCATCGGCAGACAACATCACGATCTCGCAGACCGGAACGTTGAGTGCGCTCGAATACCTCGCGTCCTATATTCCACGCACCATCCTTGCGCCGTTTTCGACCAACAACGTCATGGGAGTCGTCCTCCTCGCACTGTTCCTCGGCGCCACACTTCGCCGCCTGCAGCGCGGTACGGACCACGAGGGTGGGGTGGTCAATGCCGCCGTAGGGGCCATCAAGCGCATCTATGCATTGTTTGTGCAGCTGCTGGGGTGGATCATCCTCGCGGTGCCGCTCGCCGTGTTCGGCGTCGTCGCCCAGGTCGTCGGCAAGTCTGGCATCGGCGTGTTCTCCGTCCTCTGGATCTTTGTCGCCGCCATACTCCTGGGGCTCGCCGTCCACTCGCTCGTCTATTATCCGCTCGTCGCCTGGCTGGTGGGGAAGAAGTCGCCGAGGATCTATATAGGGCAGGGGGCCGACGCCATCATGACCGCCGTGTCTTGCAACAGCAGCCTCGCCACTGTGCCGGTCACGCTCCGGTGCCTCGAACGCATGCACGTCTCGCCGCAATCGTCGCGCCTCGCGGCCTGTGTCGGCACGAACCTCAACAACGACGGCATCACCCTCTATGAAGCGATGGCCGCGCTCTTTCTCGCCCAAGCACTGGGCTTCAATCTGCCGATAGGGAATCAGTTGTTGATCGTCGTGGCGTCGATCATCGCAGGGGCCGGCGTGGCGGGCATTCCGGAAGCCGGGCTGATCGTGTTGCCGCTCGTCCTCTCAGCCGCAGGCCTGCCGGATCACATCATCGTCGCGGCCATCCCGCTCATCATGACGGTGGACTGGATCATCGCCCGGGCCCGCTCGGGCGTGAACGTCATGAGCGACATGCTGGTCGCCATCCTCCTCGATAGAGGGCAGGTCACACCCACCACCGAACCGAGTACGATTCCATGCCCATCCGTAGCCGATGATCCCACCGAGCCACAGACATCCTGAAGAGAGAGCCGCCGGGTAGCATCGTCGTCGCGAGACACGCCTGTTGTTTCTGCTATCCGCTCGTGGCGTTCTCTGCGAGGCAACAGTGCTTGTAAGGCTTGCCGCTGCCGCAGGGACAGGGCGCGTTGCGGTCGACACCCTGCCCGCGCCGGGGAACCGACGGGAGCAGCGACTCCGTGTCCTGGTGAAAGAGACCGCGCAACATGGCGTACAAGGCGGGGTCCCTCCGTTTCAACAGCTCCGGTGACGTGAAGAAATACTCGGCCAGGACCGCAAAGAATTCATGTTCGTTCGTGTAGGCATAGGGGTTGATGTGGGCGCCATCTGTCGATGGACGAGCCAATTCCCGGGCGACATACCGCACCCACTGCCGAACCACCCCCCAGGGCACCTCGCGCGGGAGCCCATATTCGCTCGCTTCCTTCTCGAACAGGTGCGCAAACTCATGCACCCCCACATTATGAGTGCCTGATTCATCAGCGAATCCCGCCAGGAGCGCCGGCTTGGAGAGAATCATCACCCCGCTCAAATGGTGCAGGCCCGCCATCCCCACAATGGACGCATCGCCCGTATTCTGATAGGCGTCGTCGAACGCATCCGGATAGATCAACACCTCGCGCAGCCGATGGTATTCCCAGTCGTGGAACCCGAAGACGGGGATCGCCGCACTCGCCGCCACCAACACCCGAATCGTGTCGTCCACTTCCGTGCGAATGCCCGTGATCCGGACCTCGTCGAGAAAGACCTGCACCAGCTGCCGGAACCGCGCTTTCCCTGCATCGTCAAGCGCCAGGAAGAATGCGACCTGCTCGCGGAGGATCTTTTCCCAGCGATCAGGAAACGGCTGCTGAATCGCCGCCATCCGTCGGAAACATTGTCGCCGCACCCACCAGTAGGTGAATGGGCTCAGCCCCAGCAAGAGCCACAGGGGAGGGGAGACCCAGACCAATAATCCCGCAGCCCAAGCCACCAGCCCCGCGGCCACGAGGGCCTGCCGCTGATTCCGACCATTGGCTTCCGCCGTGACAAGCATCGTGTCGTTTCCAATATACGCATACCGCCAACGCTATGATTGTACTGCGGGCGCTCATACCCTGACGATGAGCATCCCGCACCATCGGTTTTTTCTTCACCGATGATTCTTGACAACCGAAGGGCCCCATACTTGGCGAGTAGAGCTTGTCAGACCGTGGGCAAATCGGTATCCTTCAAGGACGAGAGACTGATCAGGGAGTGCAGACATGGGTATCGCGGACCTGCTCACATGCAAACGGCCGGAAATACTGCGTCTCGCGCAGGAACACGGAGCCCACAACGTGCGGATCTTCGGGTCCGTGGCGAGGGGGAAAGCCCACGCTGACAGCGATATCGACTTCCTCGTGGAAATGGACAACGGACGTAGCTTGCTCGATCTCATCGAACTCAGCCAAGACCTCGAAACACTGTTGCAGCGCAAGGTCGACATCCTCACCGACCAAGGCCTTAGTCCCTATCTCGCGCAGCGAATCTATGCCGAAGCCGTCCCCTTATGTATGGGATAACCAGGACGACGAAGTTTGGAATTGCGTGCGGATATCTAGTTTGAAGGAGGAAAGCAGCGATGAAAGCTGACGCGAAGAAGATCCTGGAAGATGCCATGCAGTTAGAGCCCGCGACCCGCGCGTTTATTGCCGAAGCATTCCTGGAAGGCCTCGACTTTGAGCAAGACTTCGAAGTTTCCCAGTCGTGGCGGGCAGAGATTCAGCGACGCTGCGATGAAATCGATCGTGGGAATATTCAACTGGTTGATTCCGATACTGTTATGGCCAAACTGAGGAAGAAGCACTCCTGATGCACATCCGGTGGCATCCGGAAGCTCAATTGGAAGCTGGCGAGGCGGCAAGGTTTTACGGGGAAAGATAACCAGGTCTTGAGCAGCGGTTTCTCGACATTCTCGAAGATGCCTTACACAGAATTCGCCGTCGCCCCCAGATGTACCTCAAGGTCGCAGGCGATATCCATAAGTGCAAGCTCCCCCGTTTCCCATAGGGAATGATCTATCGGACGAAGCCAGCCGCCATTGAGATCCTTGCGATCATGCACCTGCGGCGAGCGCCGGGGTACTGGAAGTCGCGATCAAGATAAATCTATGTCTCAGTTCCCTGCTAGTCTGTCATCTGATTGTCTATCTCGTCTCGATAGTTTCTCTGCTTCCAGTAGTTCGCTGGACAGAGCTGAAACACCAGAGTGACCAGACATACTCACCCCATCGCGCGTTTCCCGCCCTGTCCCACTCACGTTTTACCTTTCACGTCTCACGCTCCATCCGCAACGGGGTTTCGCATTCTGGACATTTATCAGAGTCCCGCGTAGATTTTCCCTCATGGCTGCCACTCGTACTAAACACTTCTCGATGATCCGCGAGTTTCACTTGGCCGACTTTCTGACGTTGGCCAACGCCGCGAGCGGCCTTGCGGCAGTATTGCTCAGCATGCTCTACATGGGCAGCCAGTCGCCGGCCCATTTCTTTGCCGCCACGGCCATGACGCCCGCAGCGCTCCTCTTCGACTGGCTCGATGGCCGTGTCGCCCGCTGGCGGCGCAAGCATTCGACGCTCGGGCGCGAGCTCGATTCGCTGGCAGACATCATCTCGTTCGGGGTCGCACCGGCGACACTCGGATTCGCCGCCGGCCTGCACGGAGGATGGGACTGGATTGTATTGATGTATTTCGTCTGCTGCGGCGTCAGCCGGCTGGCACGCTACAACGTGACCGCCGAGAGTCTCTCCGAGGGCATGGACAAGGTGGCCTACTTCGAAGGCACTCCCATTCCCACGACTATGCTGCTGACCGGCGTGTTGGCATTTGCCGCCTGGCAAGGCAGGCTGGGCGAGAATCTCTATTGGGGCACATGGACGGTCGGACCTTGCGACCTGCATCCCTTGTCCCTGCTGTTCGTCCTGTCCGGAACCTTGATGATCAGCAAGACACTACGCATTCCCAAGGTATAGGGACGGGCAGCCTGGTCGTCTTCCTGCTCGCGGAACAGGGAGGGGATGGAGCCGGTTCACTCGAGAACCCGGCTCGTACGCAAGCCCGCCTGCTGAAAATGATTCGGAAGCAGCATGATGCAGTTGGGGTTGAATCCCTGCGCTTTCAACGTGTCGATGCTCCCCACGGCTGTGCCCTTCGTCAAATCGATCACCGTGATGGACCCGTCGCTCAGGCCTTCCAAATTGAGCAGGCTATTTTGGACGAACAGATACCGTTCATCGGGCGATAGGACCGCATGATGCGCGCCGGGAGCGGCGGGAATGGCTCGAAGAAACTTCGGCTTTCGCGGATCGGTGTTGTCATACAGATTGACAAACCCCGGCTTGGCCGTGGTGACGTACAACCGGTCCCCCTTCGCGTTATAGAGCATTTCCAACGCCATCCCTTGCGCTCTTGCGCCGAGGTCGTCTACTTGAGCGAAGGAAAACGACCGGGTCTTCGGATCCCAGATCCCGGCCCACAGCGTCGCATCGAACATATTGGTAATGTGCACCACCGGCGGATTCGCCTTCGGGGCAAACATGATTTCGACAGGGGCGGCGTTGGAGGGAGACGGTTTCGACGAGACTTTGTGCGTCGACAGCACTTTCCCGGTACTGGCCTCCAGCACGGTGACCGTCTCACCCGCCTCCGCCATATTGTCCGGCTTGACGGTGCTGGTGATGAGCACCCGATCGATGCCATTGTGAATCGCAATGCCGTGCGGATTCAGGATAAAGGCGGCTGCCGGTTGAGCCGCCCGGATGGTTCTGAGCTGCGTATCGTACACCGCATCACCCATAATCACCGCGCTCGAGCCCATGCAGGTGAGGAACCAGGTCCGGTTGTCTTCCGACACCACCAGGTCTTCCAGGACCTGGCAGTCCGGCACAGCAATGGCGCGCAGCCGATAGGGGAAGCGTGTGAGGTCGACGACGTGCAAGAGGCTTCTCCCTAAGGCCGTGATGTAGGCTTTCGTCCGATCGCGGTTGAAGAAGATGTGGTGCGCGACGAGGTCTGACGGAAGCGGGATCTCCATCAAGATGGTGCCGAAGTCCGAAGACGCGGGATCGATGTCCATGATCGCGATCCCTTCTCGTCTCACCGGCTGGTCGGGCTTGCTCTCAAAGTTGAGGAGGGCAAGAATTTCCGCCGATGCCAGCGACGTGCACGAGAGCAGCAGTACCAAGGTCAGGGAGAGGAGTCGGAAGGGTGTCATGGTAGCTCCTTTCGGATTGCGAATGTCAGAAAGGAATACTCCTTTCACAGAATCTACGCAATGGGGAATATCGAGACCGATCCGCTGCATTGACCTCGCCTCATCACCGCTGTATGATTTTGTCATACAGGAGGTGTCCGATGAAACACGCGCGTGTGCCGGTCACAGTCTCGCTCCCTTCGAATCTTGCCGAAAGCTTCGAAAAGCTGGCTAAGGCCGAATCGAAAAACAAGAGTCAGCTGTTCAGGGAAATGTTCACGACCTATGAACGACGTCGTCGTGAAGAACGCTTTCTTGATTTGCAGCGCTATGGCGTGAAGAAAGCGAGGAAGAAGAGCATTCTCACCGAGGCCGATGTCGAAAAGCTGGTATTCCAAGGCCGCTGACCGTGCGCGTCGTCTTCGATACCAACATCTACATCTCGGCTCTCGCCATTCCAGGCGGAAATGCCGAGGAGGCCTATCTCGAAGCCGTCCATGGAGCGTTTGACCTGTACACGTCGGTCGCCATCCTGACCGAAACGGCAAGAGTCCTCCAAACGAAATTCGATTGGGCACAAGACAAAGTCCGAGAAGCAGTCCAAACCATCAGTCAGGTGTCCATCGTCTTGCGCCCTCGACCCACTCTCCACATCCTCGATGATGAACCGGACAACCGCATACTTGAATGTGCGATCGCCGCACAAGCCGAGTTCGTCGTCTCGGGAGATCGCCATCTCTTAGCGCTCAAGCACCATGCAGACATCACCATGATTTCCTTAGCCGACTTTCTCACGAAGCTGCGCAGATAGACCAGTTGGTCTATCCTGTCTTTCTGGTTTCATGACGGTGGACTGGATCATTGCCGGAGCTCGCTCAGACCGGATCGGCTGGCAGCATGAGAAGAAGCGCGAGCCAATGACAGTGTCGCCCGGAAGATGACCGCACTTCGGGTACAAGCCGGCCTCACCCGGCGGCAGCTTGCCAAACTTGTCGGCACCACCGCATCGGTCATCTGCCGTCTGGAGAGTGCCGACTACGAAGGTCATTCCCTGGCGATGTTGAACCGGATCGCCGAGGCCTTGAACCAGCGAATCGAGATTCGGTTCGTGCAAACAGGCCGCCGACTTCAGCACGCCTGAGGACCCCCCGTTTCTCCCGGCCGATCTCTATGCTATAAACGTTGACTCCGGTCATCTCCACAGGGGAGGCTCGCATGGCAACCGGGATGGGAACAGTCGCGTCGCTCTGGCGCTATCCGGTCAAGTCGATGAGGGGCGAGGAACTGACGGCAACCGAGGTCACGGAGCAGGGCCTGCTCGGTGACCGGGCCTATGCCCTGATCGACGGCGCTGATGGCAAAGTCGCCACCGCGAAGAACCCGGGCAAGTGGCCGACGCTCTTCGGTTTCCACGCCACGTTCATCGACCAGCCGACACGCGGCGCGGCACGCGCGGCGGTCCGCATCACCCTGCCCGACGGCACGACCGTCACCAGCAGGGCGCGCGAGTGCAACCAGCTCCTCTCGAACCTGCTCAAGCGCACGGTCACGTTGGCATCCGCCGAGAGCGGCCAGGTCACTGGCGTGCAGTCGTCCTTACCCGCCTCCTGGACCGGGAAGGCCGAAGAGTATTGGCCGGACATGGACGGCCTCGACCATCGAGACACCGTCACCGACTTTGCGCTGCCCACGGGCACCTTCTTCGACGGCGCGACCGTCCATCTCCTCACCACCGCCACGCTCACCCGGCTCAGCGAAATCTATCCACAGGGCCGTTTCGAAGTCCCCCGCTTTCGTCCGAACATCGTGGTGGAGATGTCGGCAGGGGAGCAGGGGTTCGTCGAACAGACATGGATCGGTCAGACCCTGGCCATCGGCGAGGAAGTCCGTCTGAAGATTTCCGGCCCATGCGGCCGTTGCGTCATGACCACGCTCGCGCAGGGGGACCTTCCAAAAGATAGCGGCATCTTGCGCACAGCGGTCCAGCACAATCAGGGCCACGTCGGCGTCTATGCGGTCGTCGTGCAAGGCGGGAGGATCAACCGCGGAGATCGCGTGAAGATGAGTCAGTCAGATTGAGGACTGTGTAAGTGGTCTCAGTGGCCTTGTGTCGTTCGTCCGTCCAGCGGATCTGATCTGAAACGAGATACGCGTCACGAGGTACGCCTCTTGTTCCTGCCATCAGTCATCGGCCATATGCCATGAGCTCTTTGCTCCTCACCCCTTGCCCCTCGCCTCGTGCCGCTAGCCTTTCTTATCAGCCATCGGCTCTTGTCTCTGACACGGGTGCTTTCCCGCGGCGAAAGGCGTATTCTTCGGCGACACCAAGCGTTTGACACAGCCATTCGACAATCAGCAGGACAGGGACTGTGACACAACCGGAATCCATTCAGGTGTTCGATTCGCAGGGCGAGGATTACAAGCGCGCCTTTCAAGTCTTTCTCGACCACACCGACCAGAAGCGGAACGCGAAGCGGGTTTTGCAAGGGTTGGTGGACGACTTGCCCGCGCGAAAGGTGTTCATCGACGCCGGCGCCGGCAACGGCGAAGTCACCCGCGCCTTCGCCGGGGCCTTCGACCGCACCATCGCGATCGAACCGAACACCTTTCTATTGACCCAGCTCCAGCGTGCCATCCCCCAGGCCGACGCCATCGGCACGTCGATTTTAGCCGCCAGTCCGGAGGCCCGGGGCGATTTCGTCCTTTGTTCCCACACCCTCTATTACATCCCGGCTGAGAAGTGGCTCGCACACCTCGAACGGCTCGTCTCCTGGATGTCGCCCACCGGCGTCACCGTTGTCGTGCTTCAGAACCGCGGCACCGCCTGCATGACCATGCTGGAACATTTCTTCGGCCATCGGTTCGACCTCGGCGGTCTCGCCGACGCCTTCCGCGCCACCCACGGCGACCGCTACGACGTCACCACGACCCTCGACCCGGCCCATGTGGAGACCTCGGAGCGCGCCGCGGCCTATACCGTCGCCGAATTCATGCTCAATCTCCTGCCGATCAGCCGTCCTCCTGCCCGGCGCGACCTGGAAGCCTACGTGTCAAAGTATTTCGCCACATCCGACGGCACCTACCGCCTCTCAGTCCATCAAGACTTTCTCCAAATTCGTGCGCGGCGGTGAACCTCCAACGCGCCGCTCGGCCTTAGCATCTATATCACAGCATCTCTCTCATGGTCCCTTGCCTCAGGCCGTTCTCAGCCGCAATCAGCCATACGTCATCAGCAATCAGCCACCGTCTCCCTTCTCCCGACAGGCCATGAGCCATGCGCTATAGACCATAAGGGGAGAAGTGGGATGCCTTCGCGTTTCGTTCCCGGACCTCCAGAGCAGGGGACCGGTGACCAAGTGCGCCACGCTCCCTCGCCTCTCGGGCCACCCCTTCCACGGCGGTCTGAACGGAAGCCTTCTGGAATTCCCTCAGTCACGGTTGAGCCAACCGTGATTCTTCGGTCAGTTCCAGCTTTCCTTCCCCGCTCAGCCGCGGCGGATACTTCGCTCCTCCAGTCACGTCCGCGAAAGCCAAAGGCGTCCCTGCGGAGAGGCGAAAGGCAAAGACCGCCCCACCGCCTAGGGCTCGCCGGCCGTCTGTCTCGTTTATTTGGCTTTTCTGGTGCGTTGGTCCGATTAACGAAACCAACCAGACAGACCAGACCAACCAGTTCCACGGTCGGCGATCGACTTCGATGTCACGAGCATCGGCAAGAGCCCGGGGTGCGATCGCGGTCGGCACCATCCATCAACATGGAGACAGGAGACAGCGTGGCTGCTGGCGTTCCAGGCGTGAATTGGCTAGACTACCCACAGGAGGCGAGTGATGAGCATCCGCGAACTGCTCCAGTCCAAGAGAGAGAAAATTATTCAGATCGCTGCGCGTCATGGCGCGCGCAAGGTGCGCGTGTTTGGATCGGTGGCGAGAGAAACGGCCCGGCGAGGAAGCGACGTAGACTTCTTAGTCGAGATGGAAGAAGGCCGCAGTCTTCTCGATCATGCCGCCTTGATTCTCGATTTGGAGCGCTTGCTCAAACGCCCGGTTGACGTGACATCAGAACGCGGACTTCGTCAGCCGCTTCGCAAAGAAGTTCTCAGAGACGCGATCGCCTTATGAGGGATGACCGCGGTCGCCTGCAGGATATCCTCGATGCCATCAAGCGGGTTGAGCGGCATGCAAAGCACGGTCGGACCGTGTTCGAGGAAGACGAACTCGTTCACACCTGGATGATTCACCATATCCAAATCATTGGCGAAGCAGCCAGCAAGCTCACCCCCCCGCGTTTCGCAAGACCCATCAGCAAGTCCCCTGGCCACAGATTATCAAGATGCGCCATGTGTTGGTCCATGACTATCTCGGCATTGACTTGGCGGAAGTCTGGGCGGTGGTAGAACGGGATCTGCCGACTCTCAAAAAACAAGTCAGTCGTATGCTCAAGCATCCGCTTACTCGTCCCCTAAAGAAATGAACCAGCCGTTTGTCTCTCTGGCTTCTTTCGTTCGCCCGGTGGGTTTGTCAGCCCGGCCAATGAGACCAGACAAACAAGACAGACCTCCTCCGACCCTTCTGGAATTCCCTCGGTCACGGTTGTGCCAACCGTGATTCTTCGGTCAGTTCCAGCTTTCCTTCTCAGGACGCCGGGTGGGAGGTGGACAGGGATACCTTCGTGCTTCGCTCCCAGACCTCCCGGAGCGATCCGCTCGGGCTTCGCCGGGCGGAAACCTTCTGGAATTCCCGCAGCCACGGTCTTGCGACCGTGGTGCCTTGGTCAGTTCCAGCTTTCCTTCCCGGCTCAGCCCCGGCGGATACCTCGCTCCTCCGGTCACGTCCGCGAAAGCCAAAGGCATCCCTGTGGAGGGGCGTGATTTCTCGCTAGGAAACGAGTATTCTGCGGCGGCAATTGTTCAGTGGGAACCTAGCCTATCTGGGGTTGTCTCTGACGGAACAAGCAGGGAAATTCGCAAGCTCTGGATGAATGCATGAATGCAAGACCTGACCCTCATTCTTTCGGTCGAGGAGTGGAAGTGGAGAGGGGTTCCGGTGTGGTCGCACGACGGATTGATCTGCACAGGCGAGACTTACTAGAACGTCGTGAAGATGACCTTCGCCAAAGGGGCGGCTCTGAAGGATCCTTCGGGCCTCTTCAACGCCAGTCTTGACGGGAACACAAGGCGTGCCATCGACTTCCACGAGGGCGAGAAGATAGACGAGGAGGCGTTGAAGACTCTCCTTCGCGCCGCCGTGACCCTGAACAAGTCCAAAGCCCAAAGCTAATCCATGGGATCAAACATTTTCCGGCAGTGGTACTCTGATTAAGCGTACCGACTAAGCGGAAACCTGAATCAGAATCAGTTGTTTGTGACCTCTATGAATCACGATCTTGATGCTGAAGAAATCAATAAGATACCTACTAGAATTTGATGAGCCTTTCGGACCCAACCCCTCTGGCACCCTCTCAAACACTTTCATTGTAAGCTAGCCGAACGGTATCAGTACCGCTTGCGCCACTCACACATGAATTTCACACGTAAATGCCGTCAATTAGAAAGTCTCTCATTGCTCGTCAACATTCAGGTGTGGGCACGTATAAGTCCTTGGGTACCTATTCTTCAGGGGGGGGTAGGTAATTCACAGCAACTCGGTTACTATAGCCCTCCCGCTTACTCTAGGAGGTATCTCTATGAGCGAATCTATCTCTTCGTCAGAGCAGGTTCCTTTCGGGACAGCAGAGTTCGCCGACAATCCGGAACCGAGATGCCCGTGTCTTCTGCTCCTCGACACTTCAGGATCTATGCATGGCCAACCTATTCAGGAGTTGAACGAAGGACTCAGGATGTTTCGAGAGGAATTGCTTTCAGACAGTCTGGCAGGCAAACGTGTAGAAGTAGGCATTGTGACGTTTGGGCCTGTACGAACCATTCAAGACTTCCAAACTGCTAATCAATTTAACTCTATCGATCTAGCTTCTTCTGGAGACACCCCAATGGGAGCAGCAATCGTGGAAGGATTTGAACTCCTGAGAAACAGAAAAGCTGTTTATCGCACGAATGGGATTCCATTCTTTAGACCTTGGGTTTTCCTTATTACCGACGGTGCACCGACGGACCCATGGAAAAGGGCAGCCGAAATGGTGCATGAAGGGGAAGAGAAAAAGAGCTTTAGTTTCTTTGCTGTTGGGGTCGAATCAGCCAACTTGGACATCTTGAAGCAAATCTCCGTTCGAGAACCACTGAAATTAAAGGGGTTACAGTTCAGGTCGTTATTTCAATGGTTGTCTAATTCAATGAAATCAGTATCGCACTCCACTCTTGGCACGGAAGTGCCACTCCAAAATCCAGCCACACCAAACGGATGGGCCGCAGTGTGAAATGGCGTTTTATCAACTCTGGCGTTGCCGGAACTTCACACCGTGCCACTAACTTGCCATGTCAGGACTCCTGCTTTGTAGACGTTGTCTCGACACAAAGTGCTGAAGAAGTGTTGGTCGGAGTGGCGAGTGACGGGGCGGGGTCTGCCGCTAAGGCTGAGATAAGCTCTGAATTAGTTTGCACGGCACTCTTTATCAAGGCCGAGACCTGGCTGAAAGCCCAGACTTCGATAAAGGACCTGACTTTGGAAATAGTACAAGACTGGATTCGAGAGGTTCGCACGAATCTCGAACATAAAGCGAAAGAGGAATCTATTCCTTTCAGAGATTACTCTAGCACTGTATTGCTGGCCATAATCGGAGATACGGAGTCAGTATTTGCGCAAATTGGAGACGGAGCGATCGTTATTTCCGATGAAGAACAGTACGTTGTTGTGTTTTGGCCAGAGAACGGTGCCTACGCCAATATGACCTATTTCCTAACGGACGAGGATTTCGAAGCACACCTGCAGATCAAGCGGATTTCAACCTCACCCCTAGAATTAGCGATTCTGACTGACGGTCTACAACTAGTCGCTCTTAAGTATGACACAAAAACCGCTTACCCTCCTTTCTTTAATCCCATGTTTAGGAGACTAAGAAATGAACCTCCTGGGATGTCACATAATTTGTGTGACGCATTAGCCATTTTTTTAGATAGTCCAGCCTTAAATGAACGAACGGATGATGACAAAACGTTACTGCTTGCAAGTCGAAGGTCGGGCTGATCGATTCGAGCAATGGCATGCCCCATCTTTTCAGAAGTTCAGGGCAAGAGGTTGCTATAGGTGAGACAATTGGCAGCGGGGGAGAAGGTTCCGTCTTCGCCGTCAAAAATTCAACATCTATCGTTGCAAAAGTTTATCGACGTCCCACCGATCACGCTAAGCAGCAAAAGTTAATCGCAATGGTGCAGGCAAATTCGCCTACCCTCGCGAGCATTTCTTGCTGGCCGCTTGACACTCTTCATTCTGCGCCAGGGAAAGACATCGTCGGCTTTTTGATGCCGAGACTCGTAGACCACCAAGCTATTCACAAACTGTACAGCCCAGCACATCGAAAGTTGGATTTCCCAAAGGCCGACTGGTCGTTCCTGATTCATTCTGCAAGAAACTTAGCAGCAGCGGTAGAGACTATCCATGCCGCCGGACATGTTGTTGGGGATATCAACCAGGGAAATGCATATGTTTCAAAAGAGTCGACTGTCAAACTTATAGATTGCGACTCAATTCAAGTGCAGTTGAATGGAACCGCTTACCTTTGCGAGGTAGGGGTTGCACATTTTACCCCTCCTGAACTTCAGAACAAGAATTTTCACGGTCTGCGCCGTACCCCTAACAACGACAACTTCGGCCTGGCAGTTCTATGCTTTCACTTATTATTCATGGGTCGACACCCGTTTGCAGGAAGGTATCTAGGATCCGGAGAAATGCCGATTGAAAAGGCAATACATGAATCGCGCTTTGCCTTTGGGACGAAAGCCGCTTCGAATCAAATGGAGCCACCCCCTAATACCTTCCCCTTGGAATATGCTTCTAGACCAATTGCCAATCTTTTTGAGAAAGCTTTCGCCCGTGAGTCGGGGCATAAAGATGCACGGCCTACGGCTATGGAGTGGAGGCAATGTTTAGATCAAATAAAGAGAGAACTTGTTACTTGCCACCATCAACCGATCCATAAGTATCACTCTTCTCTTTCCTCTTGCATGTGGTGCGGCATCGAGAAGTACTCTCAGATCTTTTTCTTTGTAATCCCATTCGATAGCAACTGGACCACTGGACCTTTTGATCTTGCGGCCCTTTGGAATCAGGTAGAAGCGATCGTACCTCCCGGCTTAGCACAGGTGCCCCAGGTCGCAGGCACAATTACCCCTAACCCGGTTCTTCTTGCTCTTCGCATCAAACAGACTTTAATCACGATATTTCGAGTATTAGGGATCGTTGTCGGGCTGGTAATCATTTTTGGATTCAAATCTCTTGTTGGAGCCCCGTTCATCCTCCTCGCAATTTATCTCTTTAATAAGGATCCGCTTGAATATGAGAGGAGGCAGCGCACCGAGGCCAAACAGAAGGCAAGCGAAGAATGGGACGCAATGTACAGTCAGTGGAAAAGCGAGTGTGGGGATCAGCCGTTCATTTCAAAGAAAAATGATTTAGAACAAAGAAGACGTACTTACATGGGACTAAACGATGCATATCGTAAAGATCTACAATCATTAGAAAGGGATCGTCGCGCTAGTCAGCTTCGTGCTTTTTCGAAGGGGTACTTTATTGACTCGGCAAGCATTCCAGGGTTTGGGCAAGGACGTAAATCACTCTTAACTTCGTACGGAATTGAAACGGCTGCGGATATATCAATGAAAAATCTTAACCGCGTTCCGGGAATTGGTGTCAAGCGAGCAAGGGACCTGATGCTTTGGAAAGGAAAAATAGAAGCAAAGTTCGCTTTTAACCCCAATCAGGGAGTCAGTCAAAGTGAAGTAGCCTCAATCAAACATGACTACACAAACAAGCGGTTGAGGCTTGAGAAAGAACTTAAAGCGGGAGTTTCAGAACTGCAACAGTCGTCACAGGCCATCATAAAGAAACGTATGCTTTTCCAAAAACAAATGCATGATTGCGCAGTAAGACATGCCCAAGCTTTAGCTGACCTAGCTGCATTATAAAGTTAGAGCTATGTGAGGATTGTATAAATGCCGAAATCACTATCAATGCTACTAGGCATAGATTCGTCAGATTTAACTGATCGGGATGCGTTCGATCCGATTTTAGACCTGGATACAAGGTTATTCATCGATCCTCATTTGTTAAAACATAGCGAAGTAGAAGAATTGAAGGGCAGTTATACAAAATTGCAACAGCATTTTAGGGCCATTGGAAAAACAGAGCAGGGGTCAGGTCTTGCAATCGTACATTCTGCGAGGTAGACTCCCGTCCCATGGCGCGTCCGCTTCGTCTTGAATTCCCCGGAGCCGTCTACCATCTCACCAGTCGGGGCAATGCCCGGCAGGACATCGTGGCGGACGACCGCGACCGATCACAGTGGCTCTCCTTGCTCGCCCATGTCGTCGATCGCTATGGCTGGCTCTGCCATGCCTACTGCCTGATGGACAATCACTATCATCTCCTCGTCGAAACGCCGCAGCCCAATCTGTCGCTCGGCATGCGCCAGCTGAATGGCCGTTATACCCAGGCCTACAACCGCCGGCATCATCGGGTCGGGCATCTCTTCCAAGGGCGGTTCACGGCGATCCTGCTTGAAAAAGAGGCGCATCTGCTGGAGCTCTGTCGCTATGTGGTGCTGAATCCCGTGCGGGCGAAGCTGGTACCGCATCCCCGACAATGGCTGTGGAGCAGCTACCGGGCGACGGTGGGCGAGACGAAGGCTCCCGCCTGGCTGACGACCGACTGGATTCTCGGCCAGTTCGGCCAACGGGTGGGCCCGGCGCAGGAGAAGTATCGCGCGTTTGTGGCTGAAGGGCGTGGCGGGCCGCGGCCGTGGGAGCAGCTCACGGGGCAGATCTACCTGGGCTCGGAGGAGTTTGTCGCGCACCATCAGCCGAATCGCGTGATCCGCGACATTCCCCGTCGGCAGACGCAGGCGCAGCGGCCGTCGTTGCGCCTGCTGTTTCAGCGGAAAGGGGAGCCCGCGCGGCTCATCCACATGGCGTATCGGCAGTATGGATATCGGTTGGCCGAGATTGCAGACCACTTGGGGGTCCATGCGGCCACGGTCAGCCGGCGATTACAGCGGGCTGAATTGACTACTGTGTGATGGCAAGACCTGACCCCGGTTAAGAATTTGTAACCCCGGTCAATGAGGAAACTTTCTTATTCTTTGACACCTCTGCAGGCTGCTTGCACTGGTCTGAACGCTAGAATATGCTCCGGTTCTGTCCTGCTCCTGCCTGTTGTAGGCGCGTCATGTGAATTCGATGTGGATGTAACATTAACCCAGGTCATGAGGCAACGCGATGCAAATGGTGATGATGGTGTTCCGGACGTCGCTCGAGCACTCTGTACTGCCGCTCGTCGAGCAGGAAGGGCTGCCGTACACACGACTCGATACTCTGCAGGGTAGAGGTGTGACAGGTATCGTCCCTGATCCGATCACGTAGGGAGGATCGAATGTGGCGCTACTTATGGCTATGCCGGATGAACGATTAAGTCAGTTTCAAAAACGGGCTACTCAATTTCATGAGGAGTTGACGGCTCTTCACAAGGGCGTCGGACCTCCGTTTCATATTTTTGTTCTTCCCTGTATCCAGTTGTTTTAATGCTTGGGCCAGGATCCAAGAAACGATTTCAAGGAACAAAGATGGTTCATCCACACGGCGTATCGGCAGTATGGATATCGGTAGGCCGAGATTGCAGACTACTTGGGGGGCCATGCGGCTACGGTCAGTCGGCGATTACAGCAGGCCGAATTGACTACTGTGTGATTGCAAGACCTGACCCCAATCGGGGATGGACAGAAGTGACAGTCAATGATCACTCTCGCCGTCTCAAACGCGCTTGAGCGCCTTGACACCTCCCTACGGTCGCCCTAGCCTTGCAGCCATTCAGATCGAATTCTCCACTTGAGGAACCTGTCAAAAGTAAGTGGGCCAACACAGATCGCAATTGAGATGGCGGTGAAATGCTTTGACAGCATGGCTACACTTGAGAAAAAATGCATGCGCGAGCATCGGTCCCGGTGGAGACACCTTGACTGGTTTTACCTTGCCTCAGCTCTGATCTGTCTCCTCGTCTCCTTGTCTACAGGCATGGCGCTTGGGCAAGAAGTCCGGCAGGAGACCCATCATGAGGCGAGAGCCTGGTTAGAGTTTAATCACCATGTGGGTGGCATAGTCGTGCTGGTTTTGGCGAGCCTGACGTGGCTAGAGGTCCTGGGGATCGGACCAGCCATGGCGATCAGGCTGGGGTGGCCATTCTGCCTCATCCTCATTGGGCTCTACAACGTGGTTTTGAGCGACAGGATCGTCTGGCCGATCGGCCCTTCAGGCCTCGTCGAAAGCCTCTCCAATCCGGAGGTCCTGCAGCATAAGGTTCTGGCAGTCATGGTTCTGACACTTGGCCTTATTGACCTGTTGCGCCGGCTGGAGCGGGCAACCCACAGAGCCTGGCTGTATCTGTTTTATGCTGTGGCCGTGCTGACCGGGGGCATCCTCCTGATGCATGACTTCGGCACCGCTCACCACGCACACCCCCGCGAGCTCACGGCTAGCCATGTCTTGATGGGTCTCCTGGCCTTTCTGGCACTCGTGCTCAAGGTATTGATCGATCATCGCATCATCATCGGTAGGTTGGCACACCTGTATCCGCTACTTCTGTTGGGGTTGGGAATGCAATTGCTACTGTTCAAGGAGTCCGCTCGTCTCGTGCGCTAACCAGCGCATGGCCATGCATACTGACTCGGCTCTCTATGCTCATTTTGTCCTCACCTCCACCCCACTCCAGCTCATTCCAGCCTTGCATCTTGAATCCCGAATCTCAATGATGGAATCCTTCTCCGAGCGGGCATGATAGACCGATCCAGCCGAGGTCGTCTGAGACCGAGAAGTAGCCCGGGTCGTCACGCCTTCATCCCGACTGAGCCCGAACAGTTGCACGGGTCCACAAGCCCGCATCATGTATCTCGTTCGAGTCCTGCTGGGCTCTCCGGTACCGGAAAATCTTACCCAGTCGGGGTCAGGTCGGACGCCGCAGGCGAGGGCGATCAGGCCGCCACCAGTGCAATACCTTCAATTGTAAATTCTCGCGCGCATGTTTCAGTCACCGGCTCACTGAAAGTACTGGCGATAGCGCTCGATCACCGAGACCTCCTGGTCGTTTCGTGCGATGCGTTCCCACTGATCTCCCACGCCGACTTCACCTTCGCGCAGGACGGCCAGATAAAAACCGCAGCGACCGCTCGCATGAAAACGTTTCGGCATGTCAGGCCGCGCGAATCGTATACCGAGTTTGAAACAAGGCATGCGCGGCTGCGTGACCTCGACCACCGCCTCCCCGATGCGGAACTGATCGCCGATGCGGACAGACTCTTCGTCCAGCCCCTCCGTGGTAAAGTTCTCGCCGAACATTCCGTATGACAATACCCTGTCGGGAAACTCTGCCTGCCAGACCGGATAATGCTCAGAGGGATAGACATACACCGCTTTATCCTGCCCACCGTGCACGGTCAGGTCGGCTTGCTGGTCGCCATCGAGATTGAATCGATACAACATGATGCGGCCGGCCACCGGCTCTTTATAGATACCGGTCGACACAGACTTTCCGTGCCACCGCACCGTACGTGGACGTCCGACTTGCACTGATACGAGTTTCATATCATCTCCCTCTCCTGTCGGTCTCGGTACTGTTCTCCTGGCGATGCGTGCTCTCCTTATTTAGTGACGGCGCTCAGGTGTAGTGCGGTTAAAAACTCGACCATCTTCGCTCCGATTTCTGCGCTATGCGTTTCGAGTGCGAAATGCCCGGTGTCGAAAAATTCGACTTGCGTGCTCGGATTGTCCCGCTTGAAGGCTTCGGCCCCGGCCGGAAGAAAGAACGGGTCGGTCTTGCCCCAGACGGCTAGCGTCGGCGGCCGGTGGATGCGGAAGTATTTCTGGAACTGGGGATACAGCTTGACGTTACTCGCATAGTCGAGAAACAGATCCAGTTGAATGTCTTCATTGCCGGGACGTCCCAACAAGGCAGAGTCAAGCGCATAGGACTCCGGGGCCACGCGCGACGCATCGGCCCCGTGTGTGTACTGCCACTTGGTGGATTCCGGGGCTAGAAAGGCCTTCAGCGCAGTCCGGTTTTCAGAACTGGGGTCAGCCCAGTATTTTTGGATCGGGTTCCAGCCTGCGCTCAGCCCCTCTTCGTACGCATTCCCATTCTGCGAGACAATCGCGGTGATCCGTTCCGGATGCCGGAGGGCCAGTCGGAGCCCCACCGGGGCGCCGTAATCGAAGATGTAAACGGCGTAGCGGGTGAGGCCGAGCGTTTCCGTAAACCGCTCCATCACGTCGGCCAAGCGGTCGAAGGTGTAGGTAAAGCGCGACGTGCTCGGTGCATCGGAAAATCCAAACCCGGGCAGGTCAGGAGCGATCACGTGGAAATGAGGCGCTAGCAGCGGAATCAAGTCGCGGAACATGTGCGACGACGTGGGAAACCCATGCAGGAGCAAGACGGTCGGGGCTGCGAACGGGCCTGCTTCTCGATAGAAGATCTTGAGTCCGTCCACGTCTTGCGTGCGGTAGTGAGTGGTGGTGTCATGTCGTGTCATGCTTCCCTCCTTTGAATGTCCACCGGCCATCGAGCCGGCTGACTGTGTGGTGTAAGAGCGACGGTTGCTCTGTTATTGAACTAACCTTCGAAATTTAATATTGACGGTTATATAGCTTATAGGCTAACCTGTCAAGTATGATTTTACTGGTAAGGTCCTCCTTCGTACGTTGGAGCTGAATCGCCATGGGTGAGCCGAAGTCCCAGAGCCCCTTCCTATTCGTTGGCAACCACCTCTGCCTGGATTTCGTCAACACCCAGTTTGTAGTGAACGGACAGCAAGTGGATTTGTTGGCGACGTTCTCGGATTTGGTCGCGTGGCTCGTGCAGACAGATCTGTTGCCCGAGGAAGAGGGGAAGAAGATGGAACGGCAATGGGGCAGACAGGCAGAGGTGGCACAGACCCTCGAACAGGCGCGGGCGTTTCGTGTCACGCTACGGGACATGGTTGAGCGGATTGCCGCAGGCCGGACCGTCCCACAGGTCGCGATCGAGGCCCTCAACAATATGTTACGCCACCGTGTCGGCTATCCCCAATTGACACGCCGCAGTGGAACATTTGAGCGGGGGTATCAGGCGGAGTCCCAGGAGGCGAATCAGCTGCTAGGGTTGCTCGCCGAGGCTGCGAGCGACCTCTTGTGTACGTGCGATTTGTCGCTGATCAAGAAATGTCAGAACCCTGCATGCGTGCTCTTTTTTTATGACACGACCAAGAACCACACCCGTCATTGGTGCAGCATGAGTCTCTGTGGCAATCGACACAAAGTCGCCGCACACTATCGTCGACATCGGAACCGTGTTACATAAGCCTCGGGGCTAACATAGTTTCCACTGCGCGCATCGAGCGACCATGCTATCGCTGTTCCTTTCAAGCTAGCTCGTTTCACTTTCCCGGGAATGGCACCCGTATTGGTCCTATTGCGGCCGTCGAGCGAGCACATTCCGATCGTGCGCGCTCCGGGAGCAAAGGACCATACGGGTGTCGTTCCCTCCCCTCCCTCTTTTGACAAATCTATCGAAATCTATATAATGGGCCAACTTTTTCATCCCTGACACGTTCTCATCCTCATCCATCCTGCTTTATTCGCCGTTCTCGGGCTCACGATCAGGCCATCACTCTCACTTTGGGAGGCGGCTGTTTCAGCCGAACACTCTATGTCAATAATGCCGACGATCATGCGTCCCCTCTGTGTCCTAGGAACGCCGGCCTGTCCCCGGTGCGAGGAGACGGGCTTGGAATCCAACGGAGGGTTCTTGACCTGCGCGACCTGCGGCATGGCGATTACGCAACAGGCCCTCTTGCGAGAGATCATCGAGAGGCGGTCTCTTCTTGAGATGCCATAAATGAACGCACAGGAGACGTGGCTTTATCTCAGTATCTGCCTGCTGCTCGGAGGGATTTTCCTCCTTGACACCCGCATGGCCTTAGGGTTCACACCCTGGCTGTTGTATGCGATTCCGCTTGGTTTCACCTATTGGGCCTCTCAGCTCTATGCTCCCTTCATCGTGGCCGCCGGCGCGACGATTCTGATGTTCGTCGGATATGACCTTTCCCCTCCCTTGGTCCCGGAATATATCGGTCTGACCAACCGGATGTTCGGCGTCGTCATGTTCTGGGCGCTTGGGTCCTTGATTGTGGCCTACAAGCTTCTCGCTTTGCGCCTGTCCCGCCTCGCCGAACAGTTGAGAATGGAACTCGTCGAACGGACCCAGGATCTCGGCCGCGCGGTCAGCGCGCTCAGGGCGGTGGAGGAGCAGGGGAGCAGGGCAGAACGGGATCTGCCGGAGCTCAGCGATCGGTTCAAGCGACAGGTCACGGACATGCTGGCGACCGAGAGCCGGCGGTTACGAGAACAAGTCGGGCATCTCGAACAGGGAGAGTTGCCCGCACCGGAGGGAGAGGATCTTCTGGAGAACACGCGCAGCGAACTGGAACGACTGGGCAAACAGTTGGAACAGCTGCAGCGCGACTTACTCCACCCGTAAGCAGATAACTTGGATGATCCATCAAAGCTTGCTCGTACCTCCACTTAAGTGTGGCCTGGTTTAGCCCCGAGTTGCGCACGTCGAATGATCCTTCTGATTTCCTGTACTTTCTTTAGAGGGGCGGCCAAGGTTGCCCTTTGCTGCGCGCATCGAGCGACCACTGCTTCACCGTGGGGGCTCTGCGAGCAAGAAGGGCACCTGGCCGCTCCCTCCCTCTCCCTCCAAGCTTGCTCGTTCCTCTCCTCAAAGGGTGGGCTGGTCGATCCTCAAATGCGCGCGTCGAACGAGCACCATCTCAGCGTGCGCGTTCCGCGAGCACGAGGACGACCAGGCTACCCTTCTCCTCCCGCGCGTTGCGCAAGCACAGAAGACCAACAGGCTCCATCCCATCTACCGCTTCTTTCCTATGGTGTCTTGCAAGAGTTTCTTCCATTCGTCCCGGCCGACGGCGGGCATGGTGGTGATTTCGATGTGTCCGAGCGACGCGTTGAGCACGGCGGCTTTCATCGCCGTCTTGTTGTCCGGAAATTCCCAGATTGCGACGACGTCGTACTCGCCGAGGCAGTAGTAAGCCTGGAGGAGTTTCCCGCCGAGGGTCTTGGCGTTCTGCTTTACCATTTCGGCCCGCTCGATTCCGTCGTCTTTCATGGTTCGAAGCCCGTGCTGCGTGAACTTCACGAGGCTGACGTAAGTCTGCATAAGGACCTCCTGGGTGGGAGTGGGGTCGAGGAGACGCTGCAGTAATTCTAGGCTACATGGTGGAGAGGTCACAAGGAGGACGAGATCGGCGGCCTACGGCTCTGCTTTGTGCTTCAGTTCTTGAGGAAGGGGGCAATGGTATCGATTGGAATTGGGAAGATGATCGTGGAGTTCTTCTCAGCACCAACTTCAACCAGGGTTTGCAGGTAACGGAGCTGCAAGGCGACAGGATTCCGTCCGATCACGTCGGCGGCATCGGCCAGGCGTTGCGACGCTTCGAATTCACCCTGCGCATGGATGACTTTGGATCGCCGCTCACGTTCCGCTTCGGCCTGCTTGGCGATCACGCGCTGCATCTCCTGGGCGAGGTCCACGTTTTTCACCTCGACCGCCGACACCTTCACGCCCCAAGGCTCTGTCTGCTGGTCAAGGATGAGCTGGAGCTTGCCATTGATCTCTTCTCGCTTGCCCAGCAGATCGTCGAGCTGACTCTGGCCGAGGACGCTGCGGAGCGTGGTCTGAGCCATCATCGACGTCGCATAGAGGTAGTCCTGAATCTGGATAATCGCTCGCTGCTGGTCGACCACACGGAAATAAATGACAGCGTTGACCTTCACGGACACGTTATCCCTGGTGATGACGTCTTGCGGCGGTACGTCCATGGCCACGGTTCGCAGACTGACGCGGACCAACCGATCGATGAAGGGCACGATGATGACGAGGCCAGGACCGTTGCCGCCATAGAGGCCTCTCGCAATGCGACCGAGCCGGAAGATCACGGCTCGTTCGTATTCAGAGAGGACGTTGAAGCTCTGCGTGACGACGACGACCACAAGGAAGGCGACCAGCAGGAGCCCAATAGGAGCGAATTCCATGATCAGGCCTCTATTGTGAGGATCAACTGCGGAGCAGCAGACGAGGACGGCTTCTCGAGTGATTCATCGAGAGGTTCCTCCCAACAAGGCTGAGGCACAGGGAGGGGGCGCTAGCGTATGGATCATACGGACCACCCGACACCCTGTCAAGGAACTGGAGGCTTGAGGATGGAGGCTGATGATCTTCTGTGCTCGCGCAACGCGCGGCCTCAGAAGGCCCTCGTTGGACGCGCGCGATGGAAGACCATTCAGCCCCCATCCCTATGAGAGGTAACGAGCAAGCTTGGAGAGGGATGGGAAAGGGTAGCCTGGTCGTCCTCCTGCTCGCGGAACGCGCACGCTGAGATGGTGCTCGTTCGACGCGCGCATTTGAGGATCGACCACGCCACCCTTTGAGGAGAGGAACGAGCAAGCTTGGAGGGAGCATTGATAATGACGGTCGCTCGATGCGCGCAGTAAAGGCCAGGCTCGGCCACTCTCGCTCGTTATTTCTCTCCCATGGATGGTACCCATGCTGGTCCGACTGCGTCCGTCGAGCGAGCACATTCTGATCGTGCGCGCTCCGGGAGCAAGGGAGCAGCACGGGTGTCATTCCACCCCTTAGGTTAAGGTTGAGGGTCGAACAGACCAGTAACCTTCACCTCCTTCTGTAAGGAAGGCCGAGCCTTGTCAGGTTCTTCAGACAAGTTGCCTCTCCTCTGTTGTGTGATCGGCGGACGCTCATCCTTCTGTCTAGAGGCCTGCCTTTCTGTGTTCACGAATTCCATGAACGCCTCAAAATTGGACTGCAATCCATAGGCACCATAGAGCCCCCCGAGATCGTTCAGCACTTTGCCCAGGGTTGCCAAGAGCGTCGCTTCTTCTCGTTTGACCTGGCATCGTAATCGAGATGCCTCGATGGCGCGCTGCACGGCGAGCATTAACGTTCCTTCGTCGAATGGTTTCACCAACATGTCATAGACCCCGGCGTGCATCGCTTGGCCTATGAGATCCTGATCGTGCGTTTCGATCAGAAGCAGAACCGGGATTTCCGGATTGACCTTCCGCACGGCTCGTATAAATGCAACTCCTTCGATTCCAGGCTGCTGTCCGTCACACATGATGGCGTCGTACTCATTCGCCCGGATACGCTTCAGAGACGCCAACGCGGAATCTACTGTCTCGATCTGCGCGTGAGGAAGCCTGAGGCGCAACGTCGATGCCAGCGTGCTGAGGAAAATCGCATCGTCGTCAATGATGAGAACACGCGAGGTTTGCATTGTCATATTCCCAAGAAAAAGATCCTCAACCCGATACTTCGACGCCGTACCCAATGTATGCCGGATCAGCACCGTGTCCGCGTCAACTCCCATCGATGCCGATTCCACCGAAGATAAGAATCTCTTACGCTGGTGGCCACACCCTTCCTAGCCACTCACGTTCCACCTTTCTTGAGGCATTCCATGGCCGTCCGTGCCTGCGAGAATGCGACCGGGTCCTGTGCAGCGTGAACCGCATTGCGGCAGCCAACGGATCTCATTATATGCTAACTTGCCCGGAGAGTTTCGGTGCAGAACGTCAGGCTGACCTCTCACCTTCGAGGAGAATGACCGCCGTATGAGAATCTGGCCCGGGCGTCCTTATCCCTTAGGAGCCACGTGGGACGGCGAGGGAGTGAACTTCGCGCTGTTTTCTGAAAATGCCACGGCGGTGGACCTGTGTCTGTTTGACGAAGTTGACGCCACTCAGGAAGCCCATCGGATTCGGATCGAGGAATGCACCGATCACGTCTGGCATGTGTATCTGCCGGAGGTACGGCCCGGCCAGCATTATGGCTACCGCGTCCATGGGCCGTATGAGCCGGAAGCCGGGCATCGCTTCAACCCTGCCAAGCTCCTATTGGATCCCTATGCGAAGGCGATTGCAGGCACGATCGATTGGTCCGATGCGCTGTATGGGTACCGGATGGGTGACCCCGATGCGGATCTCTCACTCAACGAGGACGATAACGCCAGGTATCTACCCAAATGTGTGGTAATCGACCAGGCGTTCACCTGGGGCGGAGACCAATTGTTGCGAACCCGTTGGGACCGGACGGTGATCTATGAACTGCATGTGCACGGGTTTACAGCGAGACATCCGGACATTCCGAAGAACTTGCGTGGCACCTATGCCGGCCTCGCGACGCCGGCCGTAATCGAGCATCTGCAGAATTTGGGAGTCACGGCCGTCGAGTTGCTGCCGGTCCATCATTTCATCCGCGACAAACACCTGGTCGACCGCGGTCTCACCAACTACTGGGGCTATAACTCCATCGGGTATTTCGCTCCGGACACGCAATATGCGACCACATCGGTTCGAGCGCAGCATGTGTGGGAGTTCAAGACGATGGTCAAGGCGCTTCACAGTGCCGGCATCGAAGTCATCCTCGACGTGGTCTACAACCACACGGGGGAAGGCAACCACCTGGGCCCGACGCTGTCGTTTCGCGGAATCGACAATGCGTCGTACTACCGGCTGGTTTCCGACCAGCCGCGCTATTATCTGGACTACACCGGTTGTGGCAATACACTGAATGTCCGTCACCCTCGGGTTCTCCAGCTCATCATGGACAGCCTGCGTTACTGGGTCCTGGAGATGCATGTGGATGGTTTCCGATTCGATCTGGCCTCCACGTTGGCCAGGGAACTGCACGACGTGGACCGGCTCAGCGCGTTTTTCGACATCATTCATCAGGATCCGGTGCTCTCGCAGGTGAAATTGATCGCTGAACCGTGGGACTTAGGGGAAGGCGGCTACCAGGTCGGCAACTTTCCGGCCGGCTGGGCTGAGTGGAACGGACGATATCGTGACACGATCCGGCGGTACTGGAAAGGGGATGGAGGCCAAGTGGCGGAGTTGGCGTATCGACTGTCCGGGAGCAACGATCTCTATGAAGGCAGTGGCCGCCGGCCCCACGCGAGCATTAATTTCGTGACGGCGCACGATGGGTTCACCCTGCATGATCTGGTTTCGTATGACCAGAAGCGTAACGAAGCCAACGGTGAAGACAATCGTGACGGTACGGATGACAATCTCAGCTGGAATTGCGGGGTGGACGGACCGACTGCGAAACCTTCGATCGTGGCGCTACGAGAACGACAGAAACGCAACATGTTCGCCACGTTGCTTTTGTCACAAGGCGTTCCGATGATCTGCGGCGGCGATGAAATGGGGCGGACGCAACGAGGCAACAACAACGCCTATTGCCAGGACAATGAGATCAGTTGGGTCGATTGGAGTCTGAGCAAACCGCAACAGGCACTCCTTGCCTTCACGAAGAGCCTTATCGCGCTGCGACAGGAGCATCCTGTGTTTCGCCGCCGCCGATTCTTTCAAGGCCGCCGCATCCGTGGCGCAGAGGTCAAGGATCTCTCCTGGCTGCGCCCGGACGGGAAAGAGATGACGGATGACGACTGGGCACAAGGGTATGTCCGCTCTCTTGGCGTACGGCTGGCCGGCCATGCCATCGAGGAGAAAGACTCGAAGGGGAGACCAGTGGTGGACGACACATTCCTGGTGCTGCTCAATGCACACCACGAGCCACGGCCGTTCACGCTGCCCGCGCACAAGCGCGGTGTGCGGTGGCAGCCGGTGCTGGACACGGCCTTCTTCCAAGGTCACGAAAAGCCGATTACCCTATTGAGAGGCGGATCTCACTACGATCTCGAAGCCCGGTCGCTTGCCGTGCTCCGATTGCGGCAAAAGTCCTGATTCAGGCCCGAGAGAAAGTTGAGGCTAAGGTTGAGGTTGGCCGGAGGAACCGCTAGAGACACAGAGGTTGAGGCTGAGGGTGAGGAAGTTGGAGGCTTGAGGTAAGAGGGGGGAGGAGTGCAAAGGTACGGAGAGCGGGAATCCCTTCTCGTCCAACAGCGTGACGACTCCCTTCAGTTCTACGATATGGAGGTGAGCAATGGCTGAAATAATCAATTTCGACAAAGTCACCTCGCTGCTTTTGCAGCATGGCGAGTGGTACGAGGTCGACCCTGGGACGCTGACTTCGATTCCCGCAGCCGATTTTTTATCCGGTCACTCTGGAACCAATGCCTTTGCATGGGAAAGCCACGGTGCCCGGTTAGCGTGCCCATGCAGTGCGATCGTGCTCGTCCGATATTCAACGTGAAGGAGAACACAACAGGGCCATTCCCCATTCTTGACCCGTCGGCGGCTGATCGATCCCCCACTACGCGCGTCCAATGATCGTTCCAAGCTTGCTCGTGATCTCCTCTTGCAGGGTGGCCCGATTGGTCTCCCACTGCGCACGTCCAACGAGTACCGCCCACTATGTAAGATTCTGATCAAACTTGCGTGCGCGTTGCGTGAGCACAGGAGACCAACGGGTTACTCTGCGCTCAATTCTCTTTCTGTGAAGAAGGTCAATTACAGAAGATAACCCAAGACATCCTCTTCACGAACCAGCACCAACTCTTCCTCGTCGCCCTCCACTTCTCTGGCAGCGTATTTTTTGTATAGGATATGCTCGCCGGGCTTGACGGTGGTCTTCACAAATGTCTTCTTCTTGATCTTCTCCTTAGAGTCTTTGTCTTCGACAAAGCGACCTGTCCCCACGGCGAGGACTTCTCCTTCCTCCGGTTTCTCTTGCGCGGTGCCCGGAATGATAATGCCGCCGGCGCTCTTCTCGCTCGGTTCGCTGGTCCGGATCAATACCCAATCGTGCAACGGTGTTAATTTCATCGACGTACCCTCCTTTCAAGGAGTGGGGAATGTACTAGCGGTGTTCGTGTGAAGGCCGCATCAGCATAGCACGTCTCGCATTGATGAACACGTGACAGGCAACTGTGTTTGAAGGGACTGGAATCGTGGACATTCTACGTTTTCGGCAGCGCCTGACTGTTGTGAGAGGAGAACGCACTCAGATCGTTGCGAAACCTTGCCCTTCAGGCTCGCACGAGAGCGGCCAGGCTGTCCTTCACTGCGCGTGTCGAGTTTCCTAATAGGATGCTGGAAAAGTCCGCCAGCGGCCATGGATCTCGTGAAGGGCTAGGGGTGAAGCGTTCAAGCAGAATGAACAGGTACCGGGAGTCTTTTTTATGACAAGCGGCTAGCGAGAAGTAAGTTCCCCGATCTCTTTCTTGACCATCTCATCATGTATCGTCCCTTCGACAGCTTTCGAATAATCAGATAGCCTCGGTGGTGCCTCTGGGTGGCGGTTCACATTTCTCAATCCAGACGTCTCAGTAGACTCATTGCGTAGTGATTTCTTCCCTCTTGCCCCCTTCGGTACGCGCGACTATGCTGCATGGTGATTGCGGCAATGGCTGGTACTTCATCGCGAGAGTGAGGAGGTGATCCGCGTGCCGATGTACGAGTATAAATGCCTGAATTGCGGAAAGGAATCCGTGCTGACCCTGACGCTGAAGGATCACGAGAGCGGGGTCACCTGTCCGTCGTGCAAGAGTCAGCGAATGGAGCAGTTGATCAGCAGTGTGATGGCCAAGACCAGTCGGAAGAGTTAACGGCTATCAGACTCCGAGCAACTCATACATCTCTCCTCTCCTCAGGAATGCGGAGTTGATTAATCTCCAACTGCGCGCGTCTCTCAGCAGGGTGTTCAAAAAGGCCGTTCAGCAAGGCCGCAGCGAGTGACCATGTTATAGATGCTCCCTCCAAGCTTGCTCGTTTCTCTCTCCTGGAATGGCCCCGTGCCTAATCCCACTGCGGCCGTCGAACGAGCACAATTAATTAATTATAGAGATGCTCCTTCCAAGCTCGCTCGTCATCTCTTAGGGATGGGGGCTGATTGATCTTCCACTGCGCGCGTCCAACGAGGGGAGTCCGCGATCGCGCGTTGCGCGAGCACAGAAGATCAACAGCCTCCATCCCCTCATCGCTTCCACTTGATGCTGCAGCCGATACTCGCCCTCTGTTTCCCATCGACCGGTTTCCCGGCGAGCACCGCATCGATCGCGGCGCGCAGATCGCGGCCTGTGACCGGCTTGTTGCTGCCGGGGCGGCTGTCGTCGAGCTGACCGCGGTAGACCAGCCACCTTTCCTTCTCGAAAAGATAGAAATCCGGGGTGCAGGCTGCCCCATAGGCCATCGCCACCTCCTGGGTCTCGTCAAAACAGAAGGGAAAGGTGAAGCCCAGGCGCTCGGCCATTTCCTTCAACCGCGGCGGCGCGTCGTCAGGATACTGTGTCGGATCGTTGCTGCTGATGCCGATGATGCCAAGCCCTGTGTCTGTATAATCCCGCCCCATCTTCGCGATTTCCTGCTCGACGTGCACGACATAGGGACAGTGACGGCAGATGAACATCACCAGCAAGGCGATGTTATCGGTAAAGGAGTCCAGGGAATAGAGATTTCCGGTCACGACATCGCGCAATGAAAAGGGCGGAGCGGGCGTTCCAAGCGGGAGCATGACGGACGCCACTGCCATTGGCACCTCTCTATCCAGTCCTGGTTCATGGCGGGAACGGTGGAAGCCTGACGGAGTCACCGTGAGTGACTTCTGCCTGGATGGTACTGTAGCAGGTGCCTTTCGTTCGACTCAAGAGACGCTGTGCTCGCTTCCTCCCCGCAACCCGTGCGAGACTCTTCCCAAACGATCCACGCCGATGTATTCTGCGCCAGCATGGCGGGTGATTGGGCCGAATGGTGCATGACGTTCGACATGTGCTTCCGTGCCGGATTCGACGGACCGTTGGAATCTTCATGCGGGAACCCATGCGGGTGAAAGACTGCGGGTAAGGATGTCTCCTCTGCTTGTCCGGTTCGCTCAGGGAAATCTCTGGCACGTTGTCTGGGTCGCCGTCGTCTTCTCGTGCCTCCTGAGCCTGCTCTTTAGCCTCCTCATCCATGGACAGATTACGTGGGACTATCCCTTCACGGCGGGGTTGATCACGCTCGTGGTCGCCTCGTTGGTGGTGTCGCTGATCACGCGCCTGCGCGCACTGGAGCATGAATTGGCGGAAACGACACGGGAGCATGTGCAGGACCGTGTTGCGCTGGATCAGGCCGAAGGCGCCAGGCGGGAGAGTGAGGAACGGTTCCGCAGCTTCATGGACCATAGTCCGGCGATCGCCTGGATGAAGGACGAGAACGGGCACATGGTGTATATGAATCGAATCTTCGAGCATCGATTCAGGATCACGCAAGAACAGTGTTTGGGACGGACGGACTTCGACATCTTCCCGCACGAGGTTGCCCGACGATTTCAGGAACATGATCGCATGGTGCTCGCTGAAGGGGTTCCGAAGGAGTTCGTGGAGGTGGCGCCGGATCCGGACGGGATCCTGCGGGACTGGTGGTCGTTCAAATTCCCGTTCCACGACCGTGCCGGCCATCGCTATGTCGGCGGGGTGGCGATCGATGTGACGGACCGGAAGCGCACGGAAGCGGCGTTGCACGCGAGCGAAGAGCAGTTGCAGCTCGCGCTCGGAGCCGCGCAGCTGGGGATTTGGGACTGGGACATCACGGCCAATGCCGTGCAATGGTCGAAGAATGTCCATGCGATCTTCGGCCTGTCCCGCGAGGCATTTTCCGGCACATACGAGGGCTATATGAGCCTGATCCATCCGCAGGACCGCGAGCGTCTGCTCTCGGCCATTCGACAATCCCTCGACGCGCGTGCGGAGTATCGGATCGAACATCGGATTCTGTGGCCCGACGGGAGCGTGCACTGGGTGGCTTGCCGCGGCGACGTGCTGCGCGACGCCGGCGGCACGCCCGTTCGTATGTTGGGCACCGTCATGGACGTGACATCTCGCAAAGAGGTGGAGCTGAAGCTCTTGGACAGTGAAGGGCGGCTGCGCGCGATTTTGGATCATAGCCCCGCGCTCATTTTTCTCAAGGACCCCGCCGGATGCTATCTCGACTGCAATCGGCAATTCGAACGGACGTTCAGGCTGACGCGCGACCAGATCCTCGGACAGACGGACGCCGGGTTGTTTCCCGCCGAGCAGGCTGCGATCTTCCGGGCGAACGACCTTCTGGTCCTGGAAGGGGGGCGCCCGCTCCAGTTCGAGGAAGTGGCTCTCCACGCGGATGGGCCGCACACGAGCATCGTCTTCAAGTTTCCGCTCATGGATTCGGACGGCATTCCCTACGCGGTCGGAGGGGTCGCCACCGACATCACTGACCGGAAGCGGACCGAAGAGGCGTTGGCCATGGCACGGGACCAGGCCATGGAAGCGGTAAGGCTCAAGTCGGAGTTCCTGGCGACCGTGAGTCATGAAGTCCGGACCCCGATGAATGGCGTGATCGGGATGACTGGGCTGCTGCTCGACACGGCGCTGACACCGGAACAACAGGAATATGCGGAGACGATCCGGCGGTCCGGCGAACACCTGCTGATGATCATCAACGACATTCTCGATTTTTCACGAATCGAGGCCGGGCGGCTGGCCCTGGACAGGCTCGACTTCGATCTTCGGGTTGCGATCGAGGAGACGCTGGACGGGGTTGCGGCACAAGCCCAGGCCAAGCAACTGGAATTGGTCGGACTCATCGACGCGGCGGTCCCATCAGCCGTGCGCGGCGATCCCGGCCGCTTGCGGCAGATCCTCACGAACCTGTTCGGGAACGCGATCAAGTTCACCGATCGCGGGGAAGTGGTGCTCCGCGTCACGGTCGTCGAGGATGCGACCGACTATGTGATCGTCCGCGGCGAAGTGGCGGATACGGGGATCGGGATCAGCCCGGAGGGACAGTCGCGCCTGTTTCAGACGTTCAGCCAAGTCGACAGTTCGAATACGCGACGCTATGGCGGGACGGGGCTGGGGTTGGCGATCTGCAAACGCTTGACTGAACTGATGGGCGGCGAGATCGGGGTGCAGAGCGCCGTCGGCGAGGGGAGCCGGTTCTGGTTCACGGTCCGCCTGGCGAAGCGTCCAGCCGACGCGAGCGCCCAGCAGGAGCCGCGGCTCACTCTCGAGAGACGGCGGGTCTGTCTGGTGGGGAGATCGGGGGTGAGTCAGACGCTGTTGGAAGGGTCCCTCGCAGGCTGGGGAATGCGCGTCACCTGCGTGAAGAGTGGCTCCGAGGCCATGTCTCTTCTGCACGGAACCGCGACAGGGGGCCCGCCCTTCGACGTGGTCATGCTCGACGAGCCACTGTCGGGATCTGAAGGGGCCGTCTTGGCCCAGGCCATGAAAGCCGACCCGCTGTTGTGTTCCATCCCGCTCGTCGTCGTCACGTCCTTCGGCCAACGAGGCGATGCGAAAGCGGCCCGGGACGCCGGCGTGTCCGCCTACCTGACCAGGCCGATTCATCAGGCCGCTCTCAGGCGCTGTCTTGTCATGGTACTCGATGCAGCGTCCAACCCGTCCATCGAGGAGACTGGGCTCTCGCGCCCGCTGATTACGCGGCACAGTCTTCAGGAACAGACGCATCGCGATCGCCCGCGCGTGCTGGTGGTGGACGATCATGAACTCAACCAGGTCGTCGCGGTGGCTCTGCTGGAACGGCTGGGGTGTCGTGTCGATGTGGCAGACAGCGGCCATGCTGCCGTGGCAGCGGTACAGGGGACGCCGTACAATCTGCTGTTCATGGACTGTCACATGTCCGACCTGGACGGGTATCAGACGACGGCCATGATCCGCAATTGGGAGGGAGAAGCACGCCGCGTGCCTATCGTGGCTTTGACCGGGCGTGCCATGCCGGGAGATCGCGAGAAATGTCTCGCAGCCGGGATGGACGATTATTTCACCAAACCTCTCCAATACAGTCAACTCGATGCATGCCTTCGCCGATGGGTCAAGCGGGCGACTGATACGACTCATTGAACCATGGCCGCGAGCGTTCTCGTAGATATGAAAAGGTGCCAGGACAGCATCGACGACCTTGAAGCGGCGCGCTACGACGCTGCCGATCTTGACGAGAAGCGATTTGAGCTTGGCTCTCGCCGCCGATTGTTGAAGAATCCGCTCGGCATCGCCTCTATCGGGCCAGCTCGCTCGCTATGGATTGCTTAAGCAATCGCTATCCAGGACTCCATTCAGTGCAGTGATAGTGGCCCGTCACATCGCCATTATCACTCCGTTCCAAATTCCAGGTTGAGATGCTCACAGGGTGGGGGATCCACTCGCCTGTTCCACTTCACTGATAGTGCAGCAGCGTGCGTCATGGTCATCACACTCTCTCTTGTCCGATCACACGACAGGATGGGGCCAAGAGCCGGGCGTATGGCAACGCACTGAAATTTGTTTGTAGGCATGTGCGTACAATCCTCGCCGTGTTCCAGTGGTTACGCGGAATGCCTAGGGAGATTCCTAGTCAAAAAAGATGGACACTTACGATAACGTTCACCATCAGTAGCCAGAAGCATGTCGCCACATGGGCAGTGGCATGTCTCTGGCGCCCTGGTTCCGCTCCAAAGTACATACACTCGGAGGCTGATACACGTGGTTATGTCTTGAATGGCAGCTCATTCGCCAACGGAAATGTAGGCCTCTGCCCACACAAGATTGTGTTTCCTCGATAGAACTCTAATACACGAGCGCTAGGGAGGTTCTCTCGCAGCCAGGGTCTATAGTCCTGTGTACCGCTCAGGTGAGTAAACAGATGCTGTATGGAACCCGGGAGGAATAATGTGCGGGATTATCACGAGGCTCAGGTGATTCGCGAAGGGCTGGCGGGGCTGGTGCGCGAGGAAATCGATCAAGAACACACACGTGACTGAGGTCGTCATGCGGAATCGGTATTTCTATCGACATATGCTCTGCACGAGTCTCGTCTCGATCGTCGCGGCCCTGAGCGCCTGTGGAGACGTATCGAAAGCTCCTCCTCCCACTCCAACCCCGGCAGCACCAGGGCCTTTGGCCATTCTCACTTCTGACCCGCTTCCAGCTGGGACCGTTGGGGGAGACTATAACGTGACGCTCGCACCGAACGGGGGCGCACCACCCTACACCTGGAGCTTGGCCCCTGGCTCGCCGGTGTTGCCAAACGGGCTGACGTTCACTCCAGCCACCGGAAAAATTCTAGGTGTACCAGTCGCTGCCACCGGGACTATACTGACCGAGTTCAAACTGCAGGATTCGACGGGAACGTCAGTCCAAAAAGTCCTGTCAATTACGGTCAATGCCTCGCCGACCCCTCTGACGATTCTGACAAGTTCGCCGCTACCGAGTGGCTCAATCGGCCAAGCCTATGCGATCGCCTTAAGCGGGACTGGTGGCACCACACCCTATACCTGGGCTCTGACAGCCGGCTCGCCTCCATTGCCGAGTGGCCTCTCATTGGATCCTAGCGGCGTCCTCAGCGGGACGCCGACTGTGACCAGTAATGTGACTCACACATTTGCACTGACCGACGTGACGCCAAAGACGGTCCAAAAAGACCTGCAATTATCCATCAATGCCATACCGCTGTCGATCACGACCGCTTCTCTCCCGCCAGGAACTGTGAACCAAAACTATAGCGCGCAGTTGAGTGCGACCGGCGGCACGGGCAGCCATACATGGGGACTCGCAGGTGGATCGCCCGCACTCCCAGCTGGACTGACACTCAATCCGGCATCTGGATCGATCAGCGGCATTCCGACTGGCCCGGCAAGCAGTCTTAACTTCACATTCACCGTCACGGATCAGACCTTACCCACCGCCCAAACGGCGACCACGACGCTGCAATTGGTTATCGGGGCGGCCCCTCCGATACTGACCATCACGACGAGCTCGCTGCCGCCCGGTACGGTGCTCCAATCCTATACCGCTACGTTGACGGCTGCGGGAGGGACGGGCACGCAAACGTGGGACCTGGCTAGCGGCTCGTTGCCGTTGGGTCTCACGCTCAGCTCAGCCGGCGTGATCACTGGGACGCCGGCGCTGGCAGGGACTTCTTCGCCCACCTTCCGAGTGCAGGATTCCGGGGCACCGCAACAGACGGCGACTAAACAACTATCCATGACGATCAACTTGCCCACGGCACCGAATATCACGACGACCACGCTCCCCGCGGGATCATTGACTGTGGCCTATAATCAGACTGTGTCTGCGACGGGAGGCATCGGGACTCTGGTCTGGAGTGTGACAGGCGGAGCGTTACCGCCCGGGCTCACCCTGAATGCCTCGACCGGCAATATTTCCGGTACGCCGACCAGCATGGGCGCGTTTCCGTTTACGGTGCGCGTGACCGATCAGATTCCGCAATTCGACGAGCAAGCGCTCACGATCACTGTCAACTGACGGCAACCAATGGGACAGCGCCTGACACCTGGTCGGTCAATCTGACTCACGGCTCGTCGCTGCCGCCTGGTCTCTCCCTTCGCGCATTCGCTCGAGGACATTGAAGAGGGGGGAGTGTGTACAATATCTCATTGGCGCTGGTGATTAAGGGAGCTTGCCTATGCACTATGTGCATCTCGGTCGGTCGGGCGTGAAAGTCAGCCGACTCTGTCTCGGCACCATGAACTTCGGGCCGGAGACGAGCGAGGCTGACAGTTTCGCCGTCATGGATCGGGCGCTGGAGTTGGGCATCAACTTTTTCGACACGGCGAACGTCTATGGCTGGAAGGTGGGCGAAGGGTGGACAGAACAGATCGTGGGACGCTGGTTCGCCCAGGGCGGGGGACGGCGAAGGAAAGTCGTCTTGGCGACGAAAGTATTCGGCAAGATGGGCGAGTGGCCGAATCAGTCTCGCTTGTCGGCCCTCCATGTCAAGCGGGCCTGCGAGGACAGCTTGCGGCGCCTTCAGACGGATTGCATCGACCTGTATCAGATGCATCACGTCGATCGGGAGACGCAATGGGATGAAATCTGGCAGGCGATGGAGCAGTTGGTCCGGGAAGGCAAGGTCCTCTACGTCGGCAGCAGCAATTTCGCCGGCTGGCACCTGGCCCAGGCGCAGGAATTGGCGCGCAGCCGTCACTTCCTCGGTCTCGTGTCGGAACAGAGTCTCTATAATTTGAACGAGCGGACGATCGAGTTGGAAGTGATTCCAGCCTGCGAAGCCTATGGCATCGGCCTGATCCCCTGGAGTCCGCTCGCGCGCGGGCTCTTGGCCGGGGCATTGGAACCGGCGAAGGTCGGTCGGCGCGCGGACGAGGATGTGAAGAAAGATATCGAGAAGTATCGTCCTAAGCTGGAAGCCTATGAGGCACTGTGCACACAACTCGGCGAACGCCCGGCCGATGTGGCGCTCGCCTGGCTGCTGCACCAAAAGGCCGTCACGTCGCCGATTATCGGACCGCGGACGATGGAGCAATTGAACGGTACGATGCGCGTTCTCAGTCTCACGTTGAGTCAGGACATTCTGAAACGGCTCGACGACATCTTCCCTGGCCCGGGTGGGCCTGCACCGGAAGCCTATGCCTGGTGACAACGGTTCAACTTCGGTCACACAGTGAGGTTTTGAACCGGATTCGTGATGTTGAGCTCCGGCTCCGCCATGTTGATATCCACGACCACCACGGGGGGACCTGGCATCTCACCAGCGACGACGGCTGCCCCCTCCGGGACAAGCTTCTCGTATCACGGCTGATCATAGTACGGAGCCAGTTCGGTCCGTGACATGACGATGCGTTCAAGCTGAGCAATTTTGACCAGGCCCCTCTCGATTTTCTGCCTATACTGCGTTGCAAAGGGGATCCTCTCAGTACGCCGGTCCGGACGTGTCGTATGTGGAGTGAGGAGGCTGGAGCAATGGAGCCGCAGGTATGAATGAACAAGACCATCTCAAAGCACTGATGATTGCCCACACCATGGCTTCGGCTGACTGCAGCTTCGAAGAGGCCGAACTCGTCTATGCCGAATTTGAGCGAACGGTGTTCCGGCCTACAATTACCCTGGTCACCGGGATGATTGTGAGGAAGGTACGGCGAGAACTATTCGGGGTGGACACGATCGCAAACAACTAACGCAGACGTAGAAAATCCAATCTCGCGCTCGTTGAACCATTCACTCCCATGTCTTATCCCGCTCGGCTCTGAGATCGCCAGGGAAACGGACCTATCAACATGCACGATAGCGAATCCATGGATCATAAAAATGTTCCCCCTTCGTTGCTCGAGCTGGTGCTGCGGGTGCAGGGCGATTTACGGGGAGCCTTTGCCCCGGTCGGGGTGACACCACTCCAAGCGGGCTTGCTGTGTTATCTCTGTCAGCATCCGGATGCGCGACTCGTCGATGCAGCAGCGGCACTTCGTGTAAAGGCCCCGACGTTAATGGAAGTGGTACAAGACCTGGTGCGAAAGCGCTGGATGACCAATCGGCGATCGACCGAGGATCGCCGTTCCGTGTGTTTGCGGCTCAGTCCAAAAGGGGAATCTATTGCCAGAAAGGTCTCTCTTCTGGTCCGCCATGTGGAGAAAACTTTGAGTGAACAGGACAGAGGCGTCCTCGGTATGACCACTGGGGATCGCCGCACCTAAACTTCGTGTCTGATATGTTGGTCGGTCCTGACAATATGTTCCTGCGAGGTTTCGGCTTTGACACGATGTTGGGTGAACCATTCGCTTGAAGCCGCTTCCAGCAAGCCATTGTTGTTGCAAAGCGGGATATCCTGACAATGCAGGTTTTTTTGGCGTGACTCTTCCCCATTGAATGTGATTGTCTCCCAGAGTTAAAGGAAACGTCCATACACACTCTTCGGGAGAAGGAATACCATGCGAACCACGATCGTGAGCGCGCTGTCGATTTGTCAGTTCGTCATGCTTGCGCTCTATCCTCAGACGGCTTTCCCGGCTGACCATTCAGCCGAGAAGCAGGTGCTGAGGGAGGCTGAACGCGAAGCCGTGACGATCGCCAATGAGTACATTCGAGAGAACACGCTCCATGACATCGCAGTGGCGGAGACGAACGCCCAAGACCCCAAAAAGGCTCTTGAGATTGCGTCGAAGATCATACGACAGGATGATAGGGATCTCACGCTACTGGATATTGCCGAAGCGCAGGCCAGGTCTCATCAGGTTCAGGCTGCCATACACACGGCGAGCAGAATCGTCGATGCGACAGACCGGACGGCCGCCCTGGAGGCAATCGCGTTAAGTCAACTCGATGCAGGAGACCAGGCCGGCGCTCTTCAGACGGCCAAACTGATTCCCGCGGCCATCAACCGAAGCGGTATCTTGATGCACATTGCGATCGCACAGGCACAGGGAAGTGCGAAGGATGCGATTGAGACAGTCAAGGATATCGAAGATCCCTTACGAAGGAATGTGGCACTGCACGGGATTGCGCTCACACAAACAAGAGACGGTGATATTCCAGGAGCCCTCGCCCTTGCTAGCGATATCGGGAGTGAACTCTCTCGAGCGAGAGCCTATAGGGAAATCGCGGCTATCCAAACACAGCGAGGAGAAATGGGAAACGCTCGCATATGGATCGATACGCTCACATCCCCTGTAGAAAAATCGTCTGCCCTTCTTGGCGTGGCGAGCGGACTCCTGGATAGAGGTGGCAATCCTCCTAGACACTAGACCATGCCGTGCTGGAAATTCGGTGCCTCGTGCAGCCAGGTTCGGGGTCTCACGGGTAGGTACGAGTGCCTCAGGCTTTCTGAAAGCGTTTGTCAGGAGGGACCGCGGACGGAGACGTTTTACGGTTTTTATTCACAATGGCGAAAATGATCAGCCCGTAGGCGACCACCCGTATCAGGTAAATGACCGGATGTTCGTCCGATGAGACAGCGCTAAGACCGATCAGGAGCCGACCGAGCGCTTCGAGGAAATAGGCCGGCGAGAAATATAGAAACAACCGATCGCTGGTCATGTGCCACCGAGCCGCAAGACCAGCTTCGTCGCGATGCTCCCGAAGAAACAGCACGGCTTCCAACTCTGCAATTCAGTCGATGTGATCGATCAGAAAGCGCTTGACTTCTTCCGGAATCAAATCCGGTATTTTGTAGCTCCCGCGCGGCAGACCAGGCTCACGAGTATCATGACGTAATAAACGGCGTCAATCACGACGGAATTCTCGCTCCATGTGGACTGTCCTTGAATGTACTCAGAACAAAAAAAGAGTGATCATTCACGATTCCCAACCTATTTCCCAACGCAATCTCATTTTCTTTTCATGCGCATACAGAAGGGGCGGAGTCCCCGATGGAACCCCGCCCCCTGCGCCGCGCGGGCCTGGTGACTTCTTACAGCCAGTTCACGCGTTCGGCCGGCCGAATGTAGATCGGCTCCTCGACCTGGATCCGGGCGACTTCCTTGCCCGACTTGTTGAAGCCCAGGACGGTATCGTTGTACATCTCGAACCGCTTTCCGTGGATCTGGGTTTCGAACACTTTCGGCCCCGGAATGACATCGTACCGGAAGATGATCTGCTGGCTGGCGCGCCAGAGCTGGAGCACCGCGAGCAGTTCCCGGCTCGGTACGAGGTACTTCTCGA
>Ga0207646_10000294_pt1 | contig 67765 bp, 57 predicted proteins | sample KBSK5502metaG_FD_184343 | JGI IMG/M metagenome (GOLD analysis project Ga0207646, IMG submission 184343) | Corn, switchgrass and miscanthus rhizosphere microbial communities from Kellogg Biological Station, Michigan, USA - KBS K5-50-2 metaG... | ecosystem: Host-associated > Plants > Roots >... | reverse complement strand
CATTGCGCCCGTGCTGGAGATAGTGGGTCATCCATTGAAGCCGCCGAGCCGCGTGGCAGCTCAGCTCCCACCCCGAGACCGCCAGCTGGCGGACTCGGGGTGGCTTCCCCCATCGAATTTGCATGGCAACACTCTACCGCGAGTGTCACCAATCATTCTGAACGAGAACACGCGCCCGACCGCCTGTCCTGCTCGCTTTATGGGGCACCTGTTAAAACCATTTCCTCTGGAGACCTGGCGTTTGCATCCCTGATACGATGGGTCCCCAGCTCGCCACCCCCCAAGACAGCGCCCCTGGTGTCATTTTCGACAGCAGTACTCGTTGCTTTCGTAGCTTCTCTAAACCGTGCTCGGCTATGATGAATGAACGAGCGTGGCGGCCTTGACCCGAGGGCTGGCGCTCTGCGGTTGGCGCCTAAACACTTCTGTTCCGGAGGCAAGCCGAATGAGACAACAATATATGGTGCAGCGAGCCGAAAACCGTGTCGACATGAAGGTGACGGCGCTGCTCGTTGGCAGACACGGCAAGTTGGGAGTGGAGAAGGCAATCACAGAAAACGTAAGTTCCTGCGGCGTCCGCGTGATCTCGACGAGCGAATGGCTGCTTGACGACACTATTCTGGTTGCTTTACCAGCCGGTCATTTCACCTCCGCGGCACGCGTGGCCTATTGTAACGCCTTAGGTGACGGACGGTTTAGGACCGGCTTGCAATTTGTCGGATCGAGCGAGCCCTTGAAGATCACCGCATTAGCCACAGCACTAGAATTCCCGCAGACATAGAACCGCACGCAGATGAGGCCGAGCACGAGACTCTTCTTTTTTTCTTCTTGTACAAACCGCAAATCGCGGTGCTTAACGAGCGAAGCGCTGTTCAAGCAGAAATGCAAACCCAACCACAATCAGGACGGTCGGCCACAGCACTGCCTTACTCACGTTCCACATTCCATAAGACTGTAGGCTGAGAGCGACAGCGACTAGAAGGAAAAACGGCCCAGTGATAACGCAATGGAAGGTTCTGTTTTGACCCAAATTGACAAGGCACGCCAAACCCATCGCTGCGAAGAACGCGGGCCCCTGGTATCGCTCAACATGTTCCAGGTGTAAAACGATCAACCCGAGGCCATAGAGAATGAAGAAAGCGGCGATCCAGGTACACGCCGCCCGCGACGTGAGGCAACAAAACCGCTTCTGCGGGACTTGCTCCATGGCTTAACAGGTTGCCCGAATTCTAGATGATACACGTAGAAAGAACAAAGGCTACCCACCCCCGAAACCATTTCCTTCCAAATCGACGAAGAGAAATCGTGAAAAGATTTGGGAAAGATAACGGCCGAATAAGGTAGTACGAAGGCGATGTCAAGACATAGATCTCCTCGGAGCTGTGCGGAGCAGCTCTCACGAGGCTTAGGTTTGAAGACCGAAGCCCTGCGCGAGTCATCGTTGAATCAACTTGGGTGGAAACGGTTCCACCAACCATCGATACGGCCACGAACAGCGGCCATGATTCTTCTATCCGGACACCCAGCCTTCGCCGGGTGCGAGAGCGCCTACTCAAGCGAACGGTCTGGCGGAGCCGACCACGGTACTTATCAGGCTGCTCTCGATGCGAACAGTTCTGTGTACGCCCTGCTGGTGCGCAACATCCAATAGAGACGTACGGCCAACTTGCGGGCGGCGGCCACCTTGGCGACGGCACGATGCTTCCGGTGGCAGCGGTGCTGATACTCTTTGCGGAACGCGGGATCCCGACGCACGGCCGAGTGTGCTGCCTCGACCAACAACGTGCGCAGGAGCCGGTTGCCCTGCTTGCTGATCGCGCCCATCCTTTGCTTGCCACCGGAAGAGTGTTCCCGCGGAATTAGCCCCAGGTAGCTGCTCAATTGCTTGCTGCGCGAAAACCTCTGCACATCACCAATCGTCAGCACGAAGGCCAGAGCCGTCACCGGACCGACTCCCGGGTGTGTCATCAGTAGCCGCGCCTCGGAATAGGCTTCTGCTACTTGCGCCACGGCCTGGTTCAACGATTCGATCTGCTTCTCCAACATGGCCAGCAGACTCAGCAGGTCGCGCCTTCGTTGAGCAGCCCATCGTTCGAGGCTGAGCGCTTCCAGTTCCTCGCGACCCCTGCTGGACCATAGTCTCCGCTTGCGTTGCATGCCCTGGTTCAACGCCAGGTGTTGCAGTTCGTTCTTCACTCGCGTACGTAACTGAACCAGCTTGTGCCGGTGGACCAGTAACTGCCGGTGATCGCGCATCTCGGTGCTCGGCGTCCAGATGCGGGGAAATCGCCCCTGGGCCAGCAACATCAGAATATGCCCGGCATCTCGGCGGTCGGTCTTTTGCTTTCGCACATAGCTGGCGCGGACCTTCGCAGCATCTCCGATCCACACTTCGTGGCCTAACTGTTCAAGCAGCCGCACGAACCACTGGCAGTTGCCAACGGCTTCCATGCCCACCAGTGCGGGTCGAGCTAAGCTGCGATAGAAGGTCTCGGCTTCGCCTGCGGCGTGGGTCAGGTTCTGTTCGACAACCTCACCCGTCTCGGTGTTGAGAACGGCCACCTGTTGAAAGCTGGGGTGAAAATCACAACCTACAATCATCATGAGAAGGCTCCTTCCTTCGGAAGACTTCGGTCTCTAAACCAACGGAAGTCTATGCGTGATGCGGTGAGCCTTCGCACTTATCCAATCAAGCGAATCAACAACATATAGATCTGGTGCTGGTCTCCGGAACCAATAGTCATCGCAGCTCACTAGAATGAAATAGAGATCGTGCATCGCCTCAGCGTGACCTTCCACGCCGGCGACGAAAAGGTCGGGTTTCAGGATCACAAAGCAAGGCCAAGACAAGCCGCAGGTTAGAAAACTGACTTCGCCCACTACGAGCCGGGCGGGACGGGCGGAGTTTTGTCGGCCGGTGCCGTCAGTTGCAGGACTTCCATGACGCCAGGGTCGTGGAGGACGCCGGCGAAGGCCGGGTCGGTTTTAGCCGCAGCCAGGCCCGCATAGCCCTCATCCCGCGCTTTTCGCAGATACTCCGCGCAGCGCTGGGCGTTGCCCGTCTTGGCGAACGACTTGGCCAGGTAAAAGTAAAACAGTCCGTGGTCCTCGACCGAGCGGTCCTGGAGCAGCGACCCGGCGGTGTGGCTGCGATCGAAAACTTCGGGATCAAGAGCCAACGCCTGCCGAAAGGCTTCCAGAGCGTCTTCGTAGTGCTTCTGGCCGAAGTAAGCGTAGCCCAGGTTGCTGTAGATCACGGCCATACTCGCGTTGAGCTGGATCGCCTTTTTGTAGGTGCGAATGGCCTTGCGGTAGTTCCGCCGCTGGTAATAGATGGTCCCGAGGTTGTTGTAGGCGGTGGCGTACGTGCGGTCGGCTTTGGCGGCGCGTTCGTAGCAGCGCTTGGCCCGGTCGAGCAGCATTTGCTGGTGGTACGCGATGCCGAGCTTATTGAGCAGCACCGCGTTGCGCGGCTCCTGCTGGGCCAGCTTCTCATACAGGGCGGCTGCTTCGGAGTACTGCTTGCGCGCCATCATCAGGTCGGCCGTCAGCTCGTCGTTCTCGCGGGGCGTGCGCGCACGCGCCGCTTCCGAAGTCGTCGCAGGGTTGGGAACAACACTTTGAGGAGGGTTGGTCTGCCGGGGAGGAACCACCTGCTGCGCGGCGCCGCCTGAGGCTATCCACAAGGCGAAGGCAACCGCCGCACTCGCACGTCTCATGGCGATTCCCCGGGGCCGGGCTTGCGCTTCTCCGGTTCTTTTTTCCCGCCACCAAAGATACCAAAAACGCGGTTGAGAAAACCCTTTTTCTTCTGGTCCGGCGCAGGTGGCTCGCCCGGCTTCGGAGCAGATCCCTGCGGGCCGTTCACCGCGGGAGATTGGGGTCCTTCGGCAGGGCCCGGGGGGGTTGCCTCAGGCGGCTCCGGCGAAGCCGCAGGCTTTTTTCCTCCAAAGATCCGCGAGAGCCAGGAAACCGGCGGGGCCTGCGTCATCATCCTTCCGCCGTGCAGCGCGCAGAACTCGGTGGGCTCGGTCCCGCGGATGAAAACTTCCTCGCGCGTTGTGGGACAATTCGGAGTGGCCAGTTGCTGGGTTTCCGGGTCAATCGTCGCGGTCACCACTCCGTCGGGCGGGGCAAATCCGTGCACGTTCCGATAGTCGGGCAACGCGACGGCGCGTTTCATGAACTCCGCCCAGACCGGCGCCGCGGAGGATGCGCCGGAAAGCCCCAGCTCGCGGTTATCGTCGAAGCCGACCCAGATCACGCACAGCAGGTTCGAGGTGTAGCCGGCGAACCAGCCGTCGTGCGAGGTTCCGGTCTTGCCGGCAGCGGGCGCGGTGAAGCCGCGGGCGCGGACGCCGGCGCCGGTGCCGCGGTTGACGACGTCCTGGAGCACGCTGGTGACGAGGTAGGCCACGCGCGGGTCGAGCGCCGGCCGCGTGCGCGGGTCCGACCGCTCCAGCACCGTGCCGTCGGCGTTCACCACGCTGCGGATGAACATCGGCTCGGCGCGCGTGCCGCCATTGGCAAACACGGTGTACCCGGCAGCCACTTCGACCGGCGTCATCTCATACGCGCCCAAGGCCACCGCCGGAGTTGCCTGGATGCGCGGGTCCAGGCCGGCCTGCCGGCTGATCTGCACCACGCGGCCGTAGCCCACCATTTCCGCCACCTTGACGGTCGCGACGTTGAGCGATTGCGTCAGCGCTTCGCGCAGCGTCACAGTGCCGTGGAACTGCTCGCCGTAATTATTGGGTGTGTACTCCTTGCCGTCGAAGACGAATGTGGTCGGCTCGTCCACTACCGTCGTCGCCGGGGTCACGATGGGATTCGCACCGTCCACCGCGGTATCAAACGCGGCCGCATACACAAACGGCTTGAAAGCGGAGCCCGGCTGGCGGCGCGCGAGCGCGTGGTTGAGTTGGCTCTCTCCATAATCGCGGCCGCCGATCAAGGCTTTGATCTCGCCGGTCTGGGGATCGAGCGCCACCAGCGCCACCTGGGCCTGCGCCGGGGGCTCCGCCGTCTTGCGGCGCCTCGCGTAGCGGCGAGCGAGTTGCGCGTCCACGTTTTTCATCCCGACTTCGACCGCCGCGGCGGCGGCGTGTTGCAGGACCGGGTTGAGCGTCGTATAGACGCGGAAGTTCTGGGAGAGCAGCTCCGCCTCAGACAAGCGGTCGAGCAGGTGGTCCTTAACCATGTCCACGAAATAGGGAGCCACACTGCTCTCGAGCGCGCCGCTCACCAGCCGCAGCGGCGCCTTCGTCTCCGCGCGGGCTGCCTGCAGCGAGATCGCGCGGTTCTCCACCATCTGGCTCAGGACGCGGTTGCGCGCCTCGATGCCGCGTTCGGGCTTGCGGTCGGCGGAAGAATAGCGGTTGGGCGAGCGAATGATGCCCGCGAGGAAGGCGGCCTCGCTCAGGTTGAGTTCGCGAACGTCCTTGCCGAAATAGGCCTGCGCCGCCTCGCCGAACCCGTGGATGGCGAAGCTGCTGCGGTTGCCCAGATAGATTTGGTTGGCATAAAGCTCGAAGATCTGCTGTTTGGTGAAGCGCCGCTCGAGTTGCAGCGCCACCAGCGTCTCGGCCACCTTGCGCCGCCACGTGCGCTCGGTGGAAAAGAAGAAGCTGCGCGCCACCTGCATGGTGATCGTGCTGGCGCCCTGGGCGATCTTCTCGTGGCGGAGGTCGGCCCAGGCGGCGGCCAGCACGCGCAAGGGATCGAAGCCGGGGTGCTCGAAAAAGCGCTTGTCCTCGGCGGAGAGCACCGCATCCACCACCACCTTGGGCAGGTCGCCAAAGCGGACCACGCGGCGCTTTTCGCGGGAGCTGTCAAACAGGTTGGTGAGCAGCTCGGGTTCGACTTCTGCGCTCGAAAGAGCGGAGCCGTCGTTCGAAGAGCGGATGCTCTCAATTCCGCGGCCGGCGAACTCCACCCGCAAGGCGTTCTTCCCGGCGAAGTAGGACTCCGCTGAGGGCCAGATCTCCACGGTGCTGCGCCGCAATGAATAGCGGCCGACGGTGCCTTGCGTCTGGTTCTCCGTGTAGCCGGCCCGCTGCAGATAGCTGGCCAGCTCGTTCGGGGAGAGCGACTCACCGACGAAGATGCGTCCCGGCTCCGTATAAATCCCCGCCGTGGTCTGGAACGCAGGGCCGGCCAGGCGCTGCTCGATCATGCGCGCGTAGTGCACCCAGTAGTAGGTGAACAGACCTGCGCACAGGACCAGGAAGAACAGCCCACTCCCGAGGAGAGTCAGGCCCAGGCGGGACGACCACAAGCCAAAGTTGATGCGAACTCGCAATCTAACGCTCCTCAGAGGCCCCGAAGCCTCATCGTTCCGCTCCCTTGAGCGCGGGCTGGTAAGCGCGCGAAAACTCCCGGTGGGGCCTACCCGGCACGCCTTCCCTCTTGCCACCCACTAGTCTAATACAAGGCACGGTTCTCGGCCGTGGGGTTGAAGTGCAGATGAAGCTGGTAAACCTTCAGATCTATGTTCACCGTGTAGTCCACGCTCAGACGCACGACGCGCTGAGAGTTTTCAAGGATTTTGATGTCTTCGCGGTTGGCGGGGATGTCTTGGTCCTGGATCTCCCGATAGATGATGTCGCGCAGGTTATCATCAGTCCGATGGTTCACGACGGCATAGCGCGCCTCGGTCTGCATTCTGTCCTCGAGTTGGTAATTCGCCAGATAGACAGGCACCACCTTGAACGCGGCGTAGCCGGCCGCGCCCAGGATCAGAAGCCAAACGATTGCCCTCAGCCGGGCGCCACCGCTCTCCCGCGCCCCCCGGCTTCGCCCAGAATAAGCGCCGCTCATCTCGATTCCTCTGGGAAGCTCGCGGCGATGCTAGCATTGGGGGCCGCGAGTGTCGAGCGCGTGAAGCCGCAGGTGTTGCCGCTCGGCTACCCTCTCTGCCGCAGAGAGCCGAACCTGACCAGCGGCGCTAATACGCCTTGCCAAAAACGCCCTTCTCCTGGGCCGGCTGGCCGCAATAGATGCAGCGGCCCTGCTCGCCCGGCTGTTCGAGCGGGATGCAGCGCATCGTCGCTTTGGTCTCTTCCTTGATTTTCTCCTCGCACTCGCGGCTGCCGCACCAGTACGACACCGCGAAGCCCTTCTCTACCGCCTCCTTGAACTGGGCGTAGTTCCTGGGCTCGCTGGTGTTGGCGTTGCGGAAGGCCAGCGCACGCTCGTAGAGCGCCGCCTGAATCTCGTCCAGGGTTTTGGCTGCTGCGGCCGCCAGGCTGTCCTGGGCTACAAACGATTTCCCTTCCTTGCCGGGATTGTCGCGCCGGGCCAGCACCACCGTGCCCTTAGCCACGTCCTTGGGGCCGATCTCCAAACGCAGCGGCACGCCGCGCATCTCCCAGTCGTTGAACTTGAAGCCGGGCGTCAGCCCTTCGCGCTCATCCGTCTTGACGCGAATCCCCGCTGCAACCAGCGCCGCGCGGACTTTCTGGGCCGCTTGCATCACCGCGGCTTGTTCCTGGTCGTTTTTGAAAATCGGCACGATCACCACCTGGAGGGGAGCCAGGCGCGGCGGCAGGATCAATCCCTGGTCGTCGCCATGGACCATGATGATGGCGCCGATAAAACGGGTGGAGAGACCCCAGGAAGTCGTCCAGCAATATTGCAGCACACCGTTCTTGTCCAGGTAGCGGATCTCGAAAGCCTTGGCGAAATTCTGGCCGAGGTTGTGGGAGGTTCCCGCCTGGAGGGCTTTGCGGTCGCCCATCATGGCTTCGATCGAGTAGGTCTGGTCGGCGCCGGCGAAGCGCTCCGACTCCGACTTGCGGCCCGGAATGACCGGTATAGCGGCTTCCTTCTCGGCGAAATCCGCGTAGATGTCCAGCATCTGGCGGGTTTCCGCCTGGGCTTCCTCGTAGGTCGCGTGGGCCGTGTGGCCCTCCTGCCAGTAAAACTCGAGCGTGCGCAGGAACAGCTTGGTGCGCAACTCCCAGCGTACAACGCTGTTCCACAGATTGATCAGCACCGGCAGATCCCGGTAGGACTGGATCCACTTGGCGTAGGCGTGCCCGATGATGGTCTCCGACGTGGGGCGGATCACCAGGGGCTCGTCGAGCTTTTCGCCGCCGCCCACGGTCACCACCGCCAGTTCCGGCGCAAAGCCGGCGACGTGGGATTTCTCCTTCTCGATGAAGCTCCGGGGAATCAGCAGCGGGAAGGCGGCGTTGACGTGTCCAGTGGCCTTGAACCGCCGGTCGAGCGCCTGCTGGATGTTTTCCCAAAGCGCCCAGCCGTATGGGCGAACAATCATGCAGCCGCGCACCGGGGCGTAATCGGCCAACTCCGCGCGGAGCACCACCTGGTTGTACCATTCGGAGAAATCCTCGGCCCGCGATGGCAGTTTCAGCTCAGACATAATCTTCCGGGGTCGCCTCAGCGCATCCCGTGCGCCCGCGCGCCGCCCCTCCGCGCTTGGACGAAAACGACTAAAACGCAGAAGCCTATCGGACGCCCTATCCCTTGTCAACAAACGGCGGGATTCGCCAGTGAGAAGAGGATACAGGAAGGGCGGGTAGCCCAGTGTGGGTAGGGCGTTGGGCGAGCCAGTCTCCCCGTTTTGCGACAAACGCTGTAACCTACTGAACTCGCGGACTGTAGCCCATTGGGTCAGAAATCAAGACGCAGGCCAAGTTGGACCTGACGAGGATCGTTTCCCTGCGTGGTAATCACCCCAAAGGTTTGCGGGCTCAGTAAACTAACGGCCCCGCCTGCGATGCCGGCGACCGCTGGATCGAGGAAGTTCACATGGTTGAAAAGGTTAAAGAATCCTGAGGAAAAGGTCAGCCTAGTGCGTTCCGTGATGGCGATCTTTTTCGCGAGACTCAGATCCACGTTCCAAGATTTTAAGCCTCGCAGCGTGCCGCCGCGCGAGGTGCTATCCACGCTCAGCTTAGTGGGCCGAAACTTGTTGAACACCGCCTGGGGGTCGGCGAATATGTTCAAACCACTCCCTTTTCCAGAACCGCTGGAACCAGCGCCGCTGGTGGGAGCCACGCTACGGACACCTGCGTCCGTACCTCCCGAACCGATCCGAACCGCTTCCGAAACTGCGCCGAACCCCGACTGGCCAAATTCCTGAAACGAGCCATCCAGGACTCGCAGCGGCAACCCGCTGGCCACGATCACGATGGGCGAAACCTGCCATCCGCCGACTATTCGGTTCAACCATCCCGACTGAGAGTGCAAAGGCAGCTCATAAACGCCCAGCACGGTGAGGACGAACTTGCGATCGAACAGCGACGTCCCGTAATCGTAGTGAGGATCGTAACTGTTGGTGAATGCCTGGTCGGTGTCCTGGTTGACGCCGACATTGTCGAGGCTGTGGCCGTAGGTGACGTTGGCATCGAGCGTGAGCCCACGGGACGCACGGATCCGGTAGGAAACAAAGCCAGCATGGTAGTTGGACTCGGCGAGGCTCGACCAATAAAAGAAGTTGGTGAACTGCGTCGCTGCGTTCGTGGCGGGGCCGGTTTTGAACTGAGATTGGATCCCATTGAACACATTCCTCACGCGCTGGTTCGTTATGTCACCTGAAAACTTGTTGGCCACGCCGGCCGTGCAATTGGCGAATGCCGGAGCACAGAAGGTGCCGCTCCCCGCCAGGATGGTTTCAAAGAACGCTTGCGGCGCAACCGGCGACACGCCTTGGTTCTTCGTAACATTCGGATCCGCGGCCAGGGCGTCGAAGGCCTGAGCAAAGCTCTGTCCGCCGGCAGTCATGAAGAACGGCACCTGATTCAGATCGATGCCCTGGTAGATATTCCTGGCGGTGTGGCCGACGTAGCCGGCTTCCACACGGCTGTGTCCCGGCAACTCGCGCTGAATGGTGAAATCCCACTGGTTGTGCGAGCCCGGCGTCCACTGCGGGTCTTCCACCTGGGAACTGGGCACGAAGGCGACGTTGCCGCTGGGCACGAGGGGATTGCCCTGGCCGGCCACGACCGGAGGGGTGACGGACGAAGGAAGATTGGGCAACGTGATCGTGCTCCCGTCGATGCCGACGCGGAACGCGGTGGAGGGGGTGGTGCCGCTATTCCCTCGGCAGTCGAGGCTGGTGCCTGAGCTTAGGGAAGGTCCCAGACACAATAGACTTTGTGCAAAGCCGAGCGCCTGCAGAGTGTCAATGGCCGTCTGCACCCCATTCAAACGATCGTAGAAATGCCAATAGCCGCCGCGGATGATGGTCTTGTTGCGGCTGAAGACCCTTCCCAACACACCGGAATCGAAGTTAGGCTGCCACGCCAGGGCCACGCGCGGCTCAAAGTTGTTGCCCACGAAATCGAAGGGATATTTTCGGCCGCTCTTGCCGATGGGCGTGAAGCCGACCGGCGGATTGAAGACCTGCCCAGCGAGTGCCGCCTGCCGCCGCTGTTCCAGATAGTTTCGTGGCAGCACGATGTCACCCGAGGGCGTGACCGTGATCATCAGTTTCCCGTCATCCTCGACCGGCGGCACCGTCGCCGCCCAGGCCAGCCCGTAAGTCAACGTCAGAGTGGACCGCAGACGCCAGGTGTCCTGCGCGTAAAGAATAGCTTGGTCGTAGCGGACCGCGTTCTTTAGATTTGTCCCTTCCGGCAAGAGCCCGAGCTGCGCATCGCGCGCGCGCAGGATGGTGGCCGCATCCACCAGGCCCAGGACCTGGGCGTACACATTGTTCCAGGTGGAATTCTGGTTGGCGGGCAGGCAATTCGTGGTAACCGTGGCCGAGCATGCGGGCGGCCGGACCGAACTGGGGAAACTGATGCCGCCGATCGTATTTCCCATGAAGTACTGCAAGGTCTTCTGTGAGTTGAGTTGGCCGTCGTCGCGCTGGAAATAAGCCCAGGTATGGTTGAAAGAACCGCCAAACCGCAACAAGTGCTTCCCCCGCAGCCAGCTGGCATCGTCCCTCAGCGCCAGACCGTGGGAGTTCCACAGACGGTTTCGCGAATTCTGCGTATCAATGTTGATGGGAACCAGGGCGTTGACCGTGTCGCCACCAGGCACCAATGCAGCCGATGTGATTCCCGGTCGTTGAGCAAACGGAGGAAGGGATATCCACTCCCACCAATCTCTCAACCAGCTCACGTGAACGTCATTGGTGAGGTTCGGCGTGAAGTTGGCGGTCAGTCCCGTGACCAGGTAGCGAGGCTGGCGTGGGATCCTGGAGTTGATCGCGGGCACGCCGAGGACGTCCCCTGGGAGGATGCCGCCAATATCCGCCTGGCGGAGAATGCCGGCATCTTCCGTGTAATGGCGGTAGCTGGCCGTCCACTGAAAACGCGAACCGAAGGAGTGGTCCACGCGGATCAAGCCCAGATTGCTGCTGGTCGGAAGTTTGCCGAATGCCGAGAAACCGATGGTGTTCAGGCCATCTCCTTGAGAAGTGTCGTTGCCCGGTGGTTCGAGTTGTTGCCATAGTTGGCTGATGGCTGGATCCATGCCCAGATTGCGAGGGTCGCACGAACCCGTGCCCGCCGATCCGCACAGCATGGCAATGTTGCCCGGCTGCAGCGGATAGCTGATGATGTTTCCCGCGCCGTCCTTGAACCGAAGAATGCCCTGCCGCAAGCTGGTGCTGGGCACGAGCCGGGTAACGAACGTCGCTTCGTGCCGCCGGCGTCCCTCGTAATTCACGTAGAAATAGGTCTTCCATGCGTCGGGCAGGAAGTGTCCGCCGAGGCTGCCGCCGAAGCGGTTATCCACGACGTTCGGCCGGGGCCGGCCAAGACGGTTTGCGTCCCAGCGATTGGCGTCCAGCACGGAGCCGTGATAAACCTCATAGAGCGAGCCGTGCCACTGGTCGGTGCCGCGCTTGGTGACCATCACCACTTGCGCCCCACCTCCCAGGCTCATGCTCTGGCTGCCACTCGGGTTATTGGTCTCCACGTTCAATTCCTGGATGCTCTCGACCGGCGTGGGAATGGAGCCCTCCGGCCCTCCGTTGAACGCTTTCCAATAGTCGGAGTTGCCGGAAGTGGGATTGGTGATCTCGCCGCCATCCAGGAGAAACGAATTCTCATCGCTGCGCGCTCCGGCCACCTGGCCGCCGAAACGGCTCGACTGCGAACTGAACTGCTGCGGCATGGATAGCGGCTGCAAAAGCAGGAGGCTAGTGGTGTTCCGGTCCAAAGTCGGCAAAGCTTGGAGTTGCTCGCCCCGGACGGTATTTCCGACGGTGGCGTCCAGCGTCTGCAACTCAGCGCCAGGCGTGGAGCGTACTTCCACCACCTCCGCGATGCTTCCAACCTTCAGACTTACATTGATGGTGGTGGTCTTTCCCACCTCCACCATCACCGACGGCACCACCGCCTTGGCGAACCCGCTACCCACAACCGTGACGCCATAAACCCCGGGCGCGACTTGGGCAAAGGTGTATTGGCCGGAGTTGTCGGTCGTGGTGCTGCGTACAGCCCCCGTGGCGCTACCATGCAGCTCGACCTTCGCCTGCGGAACACCCGCACCCGACGCGTCGGTGACCTGCCCGAGCACCTGCCCACTGGTCGACGTTTGCGCAATTGCTGGATCGGCATGCGAAAAAACGCATAGCAAAACCAGCGCCACAAAGAAAGTGCAGTTGCCGATTGCCGCTCGTTTATTGAAAGTCCTCATCGCACACCCCTTGCTACGCCCAGTCGCGAGACATCCAGCAAGGTCGTCGCGCGCAATTGGGCAGAGAATTTGTTTCCCGCTCGTGGATTCGGCACTTGCCGATCAATTGAATAGAGCGCTTCGGTAGGGCCAGAACTTCCATTTGGCCTCTCGGATGGCCCGTTACTATACACCCATGCGGATTCGGGTGGTCAATACCTGGCCATCTTCCGGGGTCCCCTCAGCGCCTTCCCGCGCGCGTCGCGTGCCGCCCAACGGACTGTTGAAAAAGTGCTCTTGGCCGTCATTCCGAGCGCAGCGAGGAATCTGCTTTTCGCCCAGAACCTGAAAAAGCCCTCGCTCTGTCATCTCTGAAAGCGCGACGGTCAATATGCAGCTCGGGCCGAACGGGGTCGCACCCAGTCATCTCTACGCCCTCAAGGGGCATGAACATCTTCTGGGGGTGTGTCGCATTCATTCTGCGAGCCAGTGGCTCATGACACAGTCGCGCTTACACCCCCGGTCCGACCCGGTCTGCTGTCGGATCTCGATACGCCTCCTGCCGGCTCAGCACGTGGAACGCGGCCTCGGCCACATGCCGTGCCACCGCGCCAACGGCTTTGCTATGTCCTTTCCGTGCGCGCAGCCGGAAATAGAGTTGGCTCACATGGCGATCCGGACAGCTCCGATGATTCACCGCCACAGAATTTCCAGCTTCAGCAAACGCCCACTTCAAATAGCGGTTCACGTCTGGCCGCGTCCGCCCGTAGCGGGTGCGGTCTCCGCTCGAGTGCACCCGCGGCGTGGTCCCCGCGTAAGACGCCAGCCGTTCGGCGGTCGCAAAGCGGCTGATCTCACCAATCTCCAAGGCGATCGTCGCCGCCAGGATCACTCCGACTCCCGGCAGCGTCAGCAGCCACTGCATCTCCGGCGTCACCTCCACCAGTTCCTCCAAGCGCTTCTCGAATTGCCGAATTTGTTCGCTGAGACGGTCCAGTTGCCCGAGCATCTGCCGCGTGGTCCAACGCGTCTGCTCCGGCAACCGCTCCAAGCGCTGGTCCAATTCTTCTCGCGCGCTCTTCCCGTACGGGTCGCTGTACTCGCTCGGCGGCAAACCCCACTTCGCCAGCGTTGCGGTGATGCGGTTCTTCCAGCGCGTTCGCTGCGCGACCAACACCACCCGCGTGCGCGTCAGCTCCCGCAACTCCCGCAGCGGCCCCGGCGGAATCCACACCGTCGGCAGCGTCCCGTTCCGCTGCAGCCGGTTCATCCCGTGCACGTCCAGCCGATCGGTCTTGTTGATCAGTCCCATCATCAGCTTCGCTTTGCGAGGGTGCGTCAATCGCGGTACGCAGCCCGCCTGCTCGATTTCGTCAGTGATCCAATACCAGTTCGCGGTGGCTTCGATGGCCACCGCCGTGCCCGGCTCGCACCCCGCCAGCGCCCAGCGAATCGCTCCTGGCGCATGCTCGACCCGGTATTGCCGCACTTTCCCGCTGGCTACGTCTTCATGCTCGACCAATGTGTAGCGCTTGTGACTGTCGAATGCGATATATTCTTTCATGCGCGACTCCTTTCCTTTTCTAAAAGGGGAATTCCACCGCCAGCCTACGCTGACGGCAGGAGTCGCGTTGTCAATACTCAGATTGGAAAAAATAGATTTCTTGAGCACTGAACTGAGTCTATTCGTGCCGCGGCTCCGAGCGCAAGGACTTGCTGCCGGGCCTGGGCCGGCCTGAAGGTGATCTTAGCTGGGGATTCGCGGACAGTTTACACCGAGGTGCAGCGGTCGCTGAGAGCGCAGGGAGGCTGCAGCCCGACCGGAGCGCAACAAACTCTCATGTTCGCTGAAGTCAAAAGACGTCAGAGTCTATTCATTTACAGGGCAAGCCCGGCATTTTTCGGGCCGGAGTATTTGCTCTTCGGAAAGATCGAGCTGGCGTACAACGAATTTGTCTCCCTGTAGCAGGTTGGACTGACCCGCATCAGCTAAGTAGTCTCCCACCAACTCCAAGGCGCGGTACTTTGCAGCGGCAAGTACGTACATGCTCTCGGTGCCATGCAGGGTGACCTCGTAGAGGTTCATATGGTCCCTCCGCCCTAACTAAGGCGATTCATCACGGGCGATCACAACTCCAAGACATCTTAGGGTGCGTCCACAGGCAAGTCAACGCGCCCCAGGGGCATCACCGTGAGCTCGGCCGATAAGAACGGGACGTCTCAAGAGTGATGCTGGGCTACCTTCGGGCGCTGCGCCATCTGCGCCGATGCTTTCCGGATCATCTCCACCAGCGCAGCCCGGTCAGGCTTGAGCAGCTCGTCCACCACCTGCTTGTTGACGTTCGCGACGATGATTTGCCCCACTTCGGTGTGCACGTCCGAGAAGATTCCCATATTCTTCATCCTCTGTGCTTGGGACTCGTTATCCTCAGTCGGAGTCAGGTAGTGCACGGCGCTCGCTTTGTAGCGGTGGATCAAGAACAGTTGCACGAGCGTCATCAATCGCTTCTGGCGCAGCGGCACGACCGTGTTCTGGTCGCGCACCGAGAGGAAGTTCCGGCCGCGACGATCCTGCACAGGGGCGAAGATGATGTTGGCGAGCTTTTTACTGCTGGGCTCGTCGAGCAGGCTCAGTTCCAAGAGTTCCGCGCCGGCCGTGTGCGGACGCAGCTCGACGCGAATCTTCGCCGCATGCTCCCAGTGCTTCCTCCACTCCGCGAGCCACTCCTCCAGCAGCTTGGGGGGAACTTCGGTCTGAACGAGGTGCTGGTAGTGTGTCGAGCCCTTACCCATGGCCTTGGTTGCCGCCGTGCGTCCGGACGAAGCCATCAATGCGCTGTCCAGCCGTGGTCCTCCCACCAGGGTCTGCGGCGTCCGATAGGGAGATTCCAGCAGCCTGAACTTGCGCTGCAGGCGCGCCAGCGCCAGCATCCCGTCCTCCTTCAACGCGGTCGCAAACTCCTCGGCGGCCAAGCCATCGATCTGGTGTCCACCGTAGGTGACGAAGTTGAAGACGAACCCGAGCTTTCCGAGCTCCTCCGGAAACCGCTTCATCTCCTCGTCGCTCATGCCCGTGGTGTCCCAGTTGAACGACGGCGACAAATTGTATGCCAGCATCTTGTCGGGATATTCTGCGTGGATGGCATGCGCGAACACCCCGGCATCCTCCAGGTCCGCGGTCTTGGTCTCCATCCACACCATGTCCGCAAAGGGCGCCACAGCCAGCGATCGAGCGATGGCATAACCGATCCCGCTCTGGATTTGATAGAAACCTTCCGGGGTCTTGGGCAGCTCACAATCCCAGACGATCTGGATACCCATGGACTTCGCCCGCTCGCGCACTTCGTAGAAGGAAGCGCGTTTCGAGAACGCCAGCCATTCCTCGACGCTCATGTCGAAACGTTCCCCTTCGTCCGTGCGCGACTCCATCACGTCGGCGACCGCCTGCCCATAGGTCTTCAGCCTGGCTTCTGCCAGCCAGATTTCCATATAGCGCGTGTCGAGCTTCTCGAGCGCAGCGTCGAGCTCTGTTGCCGACGCATGCCTGAGGCCCCGGGCGGTCTCCCCGATCAGCGACATGAGCCCGACTCGCTCAAGCCAAGCAAAGGTCGCCCGGGACTCGGTCTCCGACACGGCGAACAGGAGGTGTCCACGGACCTCGACCCCCAGCTCGAATAGCTTTCTCAGAATGGCTAGATAGCCGACCCGGTAACTGGGCAGGTCGATGTTGGTGGCGCCAAGGATGAAGGCCTGGTCTCGCTCGTCGCTACGATTCTCGAGAAACGTCGCCGCTTCCGCATCGGTTCGGGCCACAAGGATGCCCGGGACCCGCATGATGTCAAGCTGCAGGCGGGCCGCGTTTAGACGCCTGATGTGCTCGTCCTGGGCGACGAGCACCTTACCGGCCTGGTGGCCGCACTTCTTCGCTCCGGGCTTCTGGTCTTCGATGTGGTAGCCCGGAACCCCGGCCTCCACGAAGCGGCGGATCAGGTTGCGCACGTGCGCATCCCCACCGTGGCCCGTGTCGGCATCGGCGATGATAAAGGGCCGATAATCGACTACCGGAGTCGCCTTGCGCTGTTCTTCGCTCATCCGTATGCGCGCGAAGTGTTGGTTCTTGTCGGCCGTGAGAAGTGCTCGGACCAGCCCGGCGGCCTCGTCTGGCACCTGGCTGAACGGGTAGCTGGCCAGGTCCGGTCCTGGATCCTCTGAGAACGAACCCCTGGCGGAGCTCGCCCAGCCGCCAAGGTAAATGCCCTCTAGCCCCATGCGTTTCAGCGTAACCGCCTGGCCCGGCGAATAGGGACCGAAGGTGGTGATCTGCTTGCGCTGCTCGAACAGCTCGCGCAGAAGCGCGTAGAACTCCTCGGCGGTGCGTCGCGCAACGGTGTAGTCGCTGGAAATCGTACCTTGTTGTTCAGCCACCTCACGCGGAGAGTAGAGGCGGACGATGCCGCCGAACCGGGGACTCGCGAACCATTGCTTGGCGGCCGCTACCTGCTGGTCGTGTGTGGTCATACCCTCTCCTGCCTCTTGGCGTGATGAATTCAAGATTTCCTTTTTGAGTTCGAAGACGGCATGCATTCTACACCAACTCGCCGTGAATTCATTGGCGGGCGGCTCGCCCTCACCCCCGTGTGGAAATGGTATCGAAAGGAGTTCACGCGTGCACAGCATTGAAAAGCAGCATCCGACTCCGATAGAATCTCTTGTGGATCACAACATGCCGGAAGCTGAGCCCAAACCGCGCATCGCGCTGGGCGCCGACCACGCCGGCTACCACGCCAAGGAAACCATCAGGAAGTTCCTCGAACAATCGGGATACGAGGTGGACGACGTTGGCACCTGGTCGGAAGAGTCGGTGGACTATCCCATTTTTGCGCGCGCCGTGGCGGAGCGCGTGGCCTCCGGCCAGAACCATCTCGGCATCCTGGCCTGCGGCACCGGGATGGGCATGGCCATCACCGCCAACAAGGTCCCCGGCATCCGCGCGGCCGTGGCACACAATGCAATGACCGCGCGGCTGGCGCGCGAGCACAACAACGCCAACGTACTGACGATGGGCGGGCGCGTGGTGGACGACGCTGCGGCGATCGAAATCGTGCGGGATTTTCTGGCCGCGCAGTTCGCCGGGGGACGCCACCAGCGCCGCATTGACGAGATTACGGAACTCGACCAGGCCAAGGCCCGCGGATAAGCCTCCGCAGCAATAGAGGTGCGAAGATGAAAGCGGTGACACAAACGGTTGCGCGGATGAATATGCCCCTGGCGGAAGTGGATCCCGAGATCGCGGAGATCCTCCGCGAGGAGGCGCGTCGCCAGGCCACGGGGCTCGAGCTGATCCCCTCGGAGAACTTCGTTTCCGAGGCTGTGCTCGAGGCCATGGGCTCGGTCTTCACCAACAAATACGCCGAGGGCTACCCGGGCAAACGCTATTACGGCGGGTGCGAGTTCGCCGACCGCGCCGAGCAACTCGCCATCGACCGCGCGAAGCAGCTTTTCGGCGCCGAGCACGCCAACGTCCAGGCACACTCCGGCACCCAGGCCAACATCTCCGTGTACATGGCCGCGCTCCAGCCCGGCGACACCGTGATGGGCATGAACCTGGCACACGGCGGCCACTTGACGCACGGCCACCCGCTGAATTTCTCCGGCCGCATGTACAAGTTCGTGCCCTATGGCGTGAACAAGGAAACCGAGACGATTGATTACGACGAGCTCGAGCGGCTGGCGCGCGAGCACAAGCCCAAGATGATCGTGGCCGGCGCAAGCGCTTATCCGCGCGTCATTGATTTTCCGCGGCTCGAGCAGATCGCGAAAGCGGTGGAGGCAATCCTGTTCGTGGACATGGCCCACATCGCCGGGCTGGTGGCCGCCGGCATCCACCCGAGCCCGATTCCCTACGCCGATTTTGTCTCCACCACCACGCACAAGACGCTGCGCGGGCCGCGCGCCGGCATGGTCTTCTGCCGCGAAAAATACGCCAAGGAGCTCGATCGGCTCACGTTTCCCGGCACGCAGGGCGGCCCGCTGGTCCACATCATCGCCGCCAAGGCCGTGTGCCTGAAGGAAGCGATGCAGCCGGAGTTCCGCGAATACCAAAAGCAAGTGGTGGCGAACGCAAAGACTCTGGCCGCGACGCTGCACAGAAACGGCTTCCGCATCGTTTCCGGCGGCACGGACACGCACCTGCTGCTGGTGGATATGCACTCGCGCGGCATCACCGGGAACGACGCGCAGAAGGCGCTCGACCGCGCCGCCATCACCGTGAACAAAAACGCCATCCCGTTCGACCCGCTGCCGCCGATGAAGGCCGGCGGCATCCGCTTGGGCAGCCCGGCGGTGACCACGCGCGGGATGCGCGAGCCCGAGATGGAACGCATCGCCAGTTGGATTGCGGAAATCCTGACGCACCTCGGCGAGACGGAGCGCGAACAGCGCATCCGCGCCGAGGTGGCCGAGCTGGCGGCGCGGTTCCCGCTCTACGAGAGGCGCTACCTCGGTGCCGACGGCACGCCCTACCGCGTCGAGACGCGTCGCGCCAATCCCTGACCCTGTCCCCGCCGATGCGCGTTGCGATTGACATCCGTCGCGCCGGCGATTACGGCGTCGGCACGTACATCCGCAACATCGTCAACCAACTGGCGCGCCTGGACGGCGCGACACGCTACGTGCTGATCGGCCGGCGCCAGCACCTGGAAGAATTCAACTCCCTGCCCGAAAACTTCGAGCTGCTCGAGTATGACGCCGAGCCCGATTCCTTCCGCACGCATCTCCATCTGCCGCTGCTCTTGCAGCGGCGCCGCGTCAATCTCCTGCACATGCCCTGGTTCTACGCTCCGGCGGTCGTGCCCTGCCGGTTGGTCATGACCGTGCACGACCTCACCGACGTGCTCTCGCCTCCCGTGGCGCCCCCGCCGCTGGTACAGACCGGGCGGCTCTATTTCGCGCGGCGCGCGCTCAAGCGTGCCGATCGCATCCTGGCGGTTTCTCATTCCTCCCGGCGCGAGCTGGCGCGCGTCTTCGGCATTCCCGAGGACAAAATCGAGGTGATTTACAACGCCGTGGACGAGCGCTTCGTCCGCGAGCCGCTGCCTGCCGACGCGGACCGCATCCTGGAACGCCACGCGGTGAACTACCCGTTCGTGCTCTATGCGGGCAATATCAAGCCGCAGAAAAACCTGGCGCGCTTGATCGAAGCCTTTGCCGTGGCTAAAGCCGATCTGTGCGGCCATCCGGACCTTTCCCGGCTGAAGCTGCTGCTGATCGGCGACGAGCTCGGCCGGCACCCGGACCTGCGCCGCGCGGTGCTGCGCGCGCGAGTGCGCGAAGACGTCCGGTTCCTCGGCTTCGTGCCCTACCCCGTCCTGCGGGTGTTCTACGCGCGGGCGCGCGCCTTCCTGTTCCCGTCGCTCTACGAGGGATTCGGCCTGCCGCCGCTCGAGGCCATGGCCCACGGCACGCCGGTCCTAACCTCGAACGTATCGTCGCTGCCGGAGGTCTTCGGCCAGGCGGCGCTGCTGGTCAACCCCGAAAACGTTTTCGATATCGCCCGCGGCATCCGCCAGATCCTCACCGAGGGAGTATTGCGCGAAACCCTGGTGCGTCGCGGCCACGAGCTGGTGCGGCGGTTCTCCTGGGAGAGCTCCGCGCGGCAGGTCCGCGCGGTGTATGAGGCCGTCTGCGCCGGGCGGGCCGCGGCGGCGGCCTGATCCCGTCGTCAGGCGGGCGGCGCAACTTCAATCTTCAATTCAGTGACGCGAGCGTCGCGGATCGAAAACGCGCGCACCGGCTTCCCTGCACATTCCACTGGAGCGACGATGAAATACGCTGCTTCGGGATAGTACGCGCGCTCGATGTCGCGCGCCGAGGGTGCATGGTCGCCGGCGGGATGCGAGTGGTAGATGCCCAGATGTTCCAAGCCCGCCGCGCGCATCTGACGGAATAAACCGAACAGCTCCTCAGGCGCGATCTGAAACGAGCAGGGGCTCGCGAGCGCGTTCCGCGCCGGAAAAACCGCCGTGATCACCCCTTCGCGCCCGGCGAGCAGGCCGCAGCACTCGACACCTGGGCTGCCGCGCGCCTCGGCAACGAGCCGCTCCAGGACTTCTGCGTGCGCGCGAACAATGCCGGCCATGAGCGCAATTCTACTCCACGTCAGCCCGCGCAGTAAGTTTTGCTAGAATGGCACAACATTGCTGAGGCGCGGACTTCGACGGAGGAGCCCGGGCCGGAGTGGGCACTATTCGCGTTCACGTCAGACAGAGAATCAAGCGCCTCGTGGCGCTTCTTGTCCTAGCGCTGCCGGCCGCCAACGCGCCCGCCGGCACCGACCCGCCGATTCGCACGATGCGAATCCGCCGCATCGAGGCGAAGATCCACGTGGACGGACGGCTCGACGAACCGGTCTGGAGCCAGCTCGCCCCCATTCAGGACTTTGTGCAGACCGAGCCCGACGAGGGCGCGCCCGCCACCGAGCGCACCGAGGCGTTCCTGTTCTACGACAGCGATAAGCTGTACTTCGGCTTCAAGTGCTACGACTCCGAGCCCGGCAAGATCGTCGCCCGCTACGACACGCATGATGCCCGCACCATCTCCGACAGCGTGAACATCTTCCTCGACCCCTTCGGCGACCGCCGCACGGGCTACTTTTTCAGCGTCAACGCACGCGGGGTGCAGTACGACGGCTTGCTCACGGAAGCCTCGGGGCTCGATGGCACCTGGGACGGGATCTGGGAGAGCGCGGCGCGGATCGAGAGTTGGGGCTGGTCAGCCGAGGTGGCCATTCCCTTCAAGTCCATCCGGTTCCGTCCCGGCCAGACCTGGGGCATCAACGTGGGACGCGACATCGTGCGCAAGAACGAGCGCGACAACTGGCAGATCGTCACGCGCTTCGACAATTTCTATCGGCCTTCCAAGTCCGGCCTGCTCGAAGGGATTCAGAACGTCGAGCCCGGCCGCAATATCGAGTTGATCCCCTACTTCGCCACGCGGGTGCGTCGCGGCGCGCCCAACCCGCTTGACAATGGCCAGAAGTACGAGGGTGGCGGGGACCTGCGCTGGGGCCCGCTGCCCAATTTGACGTTTAATGCTGCCTTCAATCCCGATTTCGCCGACACCGAAGCCGACGAGATCAACATCACCATCTCGCGCTTTGAGCTGTTCTTCCCCGAAAAGCGCGCCTTCTTCAACGAAGGGTCGAATTTCTTTGCCACGCCGCTCGACCTCTTCTTCACGCGGCGGGTGGGCGCGCGGCTGCCTGACGGCGAGCCGCAACGCATGGTGCTGGGCGCGAAACTCACCGGAAAGGTGGGCCCCTGGTCGCTGGGCATGCTGGAGGCTCGCACCGAGGCCACGCATTTCAACTTCACCGATCCTGATACGGGCATCCGCGCGGAGCAATTCGCGCCCGCAGCCAACTTTTTCGTCCTTCGCGTGCAGCACGACATCTGGAAAAACTCGACGATCGGATTCCTGACCGTCAATCGCGACCAGGCACCCGGCGACGTGGGCTCCACCCAGCGCGTGCATGCCGTGGATTTGAATATTGTGGCCGGGCCGCACGTGAAGTGGACCAATCAGGCAGCCTACAACCAGAACCAGACCACCGCCCGGGGGGGCATCCATCGCGGCGGCCTGCGCTCGACCTTCGACTACAACTCGGACCGCTGGGAGATCGGAGGGGAGTACAAGTATCTGGGCCGCGGACTCGACGTCAGCGCCATCGGGTTTGAGCCGGAAACCGATCGGCACAGCGGCGACGCCTTTGTGACCTACAAGCCCTTCCTCAATCGCCACGGCATCCGGCAAGTCTTCTTCCAGCTCAACTACGACACCAGCATTGACACGGAGGGTTTGCTCCAGGACGCGGGCGCCGACGCCGATCTGCGTGCGCAGCTCAAGAACTTCTGGAATCTGGACGCGCGCTACTCCTACGACCGCACGCGCTTTTTCAAGTTCACCCCGGACTTCGAGCGCCTGACCGACACGCGCGTGTACATCGAGCCGCGCATCCGAGTGTCGCTAAGCACCAACGAAAACCGCCCGCTCTTCCTGAGTTACATGTTCACCCAGCGAAAGATGGCGCAGTTCAAGGAGAACTTCTACGGCCGGGAGTTGCGCCACGACCTCGGGCTGACCGCGCGCCTGTTCGGCCACACGCGGGTGCAATTCAGCGGCAGCTGGGTCCGCGAATTCCTGCTCGACGGCACGCCGTTTCAAGACCGGCGCCTGTTCCTCACGCGTGTGAACCACCAGTTCACGCCGAAGCTGCGGGCGCGTGTCTTGGCCCAGGCCTCAAACGACCGCCACGGGGACCTCTTCAGCGTCAACTCCATCGTGGCCTACGACTTTACGGCGCGGTCGGCGTTCATCGTCGGCTACAACTACCAGCGCCACGGGAGAACCGACCCGCTGCTCGACCCCTTCTTGCGCAGCAACGACCTGGGCAACGAATTCTTCGCCAAGTTTTCCTATTTGTTTCACTTCTAGGAGCGCGCAGGGGCGGCAACTGCACCGGTATGGGCGGCCCTTGACCCGCCCAAGAAGGGAAAAAGAAAAGGGGCGGGCACGGGGGTCCGCCCCTGCAGAAACGCGTGTTCCGCGTTCGTCAGGCCTTCTGCGCCTGCCGGCGCAGAAACGTGGGCACGTCGAGGTCGTCCGCGGGCACTTCGTGGATGACCTCGCCGACGTTGCGCGCCACTTCGTCCACCACGTTGCGCTGCTCGCGGCCCGTCTTCCAGGTCTTCGGCAAATAGGACGGCCGCTGGTGCGCCTGGCGCCGCCCTGTTTCCCGGAAGCCCGCGGCGATCACGGTGATCTTCACCGACTCCTTCATGGCGTCGTCCTGGACCGCGCCGAAGATGATGTTGGCATTCTCGTGCGCCGCCTTCTGGATGATGGACGAAGCCTCGTGCACCTCATGCAGCGTCAGACTCGAAGAGCCGCTCACGTTAATCAGGATCCCCTGCGCACCCTGGATGGAGTTGTCCTCGAGCAGGGGGCTACTGATGGCGCGGTTGGCGGCGTCGATGGCGCGGTTCGAGCCGGAAGCGACCGCCGTGCCCATCACCGCGTAGCCTTGTCCCTGCATGATCGTCTTCACGTCAGCGAAGTCGCGGTTGATGATCCCCGGGATCGTGATGATGTCGCTGATCCCCTGCACGGCCTGGCGCAGGATGTCGTCGGCGATGCGGAAAGCCTCAAAGAAGCTGGTGCCGCGTTCGACGGTATCCATCAGCCGCTCGTTGGGAATGACGATCACCGTGTCCACGCAGCCCACCAGCTCGGCGAGCGCATGCTCGGCCTGCACCATGCGCCGTTTGCCTTCAAACGCAAAAGGCTTGGTGACCACGGCGACGGTCAGCGCGCCCAGCTCCGAGGCCAGCGACGCCACCACCGGCGCGGCGCCGCTCCCGGTGCCGCCGCCGAGGCCAGCGGTGAGGAACACCATGTCGGCGCCCTCGAGGACCTCGATGATCTTCTCGGTGTCCTCGAGCGCGGCCTTGCGCCCGATTTCAGGGTTGGCGCCGGCGCCCAGCCCCTTGGTGAGCTTCCCGCCAATCTGCACCTTCACCGGCGCCTGCGACAGCTTGAGTGCCTGCAGGTCGGTATTGGTGGCGATGAAATCCACGCCCTCCACCTTCGCGCGGATCATGCGGTTGACGGCGTTCGACCCGCCGCCGCCCACGCCGATCACTTTGATGTTCGCGCCCTGTTGTTGCTCTTCGCTGAATGAAATTCGAATCCCCGCTTCCTTCGGCGTCATTGTGCCTCCCCCCAAATGGGCGCCTCGCCCAATTTCTCCTCCAGCCGGCGCTCTATTGGCCGGCGAACATGCTCTTGATTTTGGCCGTCAGCGTGCCGGGACGCTGCGCCGCCTGCCGGCGCGCGCGCGCCCCGTATATCAGCAGCCCCACCGACGTCGCATACTCGGGCTGGGAAATCTCTTCGGGCATGCCCACCAGCCCGCGCGGCGTCGCCAGCCGCGCCGGCAGCGCGAACATGCGCTCGGCCAGCTCGACCAGGCCGCGCAGCCGCGAGCCCCCACCGGCGAGCACCAGGCCCGCCGGGATCAGGGCATCGAGCCCTGCGCGTTTCAACTCATCGCGCACTAGCACCAGCAGCTCCTGGGCGCGCGGCTCCACGATCTCGAACAGCATCCGCGAAAACACGGTGCGTGGCGGGCGGTCACCGACGCTGGCAATTTCGATGGCGTGGTCTTCGCCGAGCAGTTCCCGCCAGGCGCAGCCGTGCTGCCGCTTGATCTTCTCCGCTTCCGGAATCGGAGTGCGCAGGCCCACGGCGAGGTCGTTGGTGAAATGGTCGCCGCCGACGGGGATCGCCGCGGTGTGGCGCACCACGCCGCCGCCGTAGACAAGCAGCCCGGTGGTGCCGCCACCGATGTCGAGCAGGCAGCAACCCAGCTCGTGCTCGTCCTGCGTGAGGCTGGCCTCGGCGGCCGCCAGCGGCTCCAGCACCACGTCGTCCACGCGCACGCCGGCTCGGTTCGCGGCGGTGATCAGATTCTGCGTAGCCGCGGCCGGCGCCGTCACGATGTGTACGTTCACTTCCAGGCGCTGGCCGACCATTCCGATCGGGTCGCGGATGTTGTCCTGCGCGTCGACCAGAAACTCCTGCGGGAGTACGTGCAGCACGGAGCGGTCTTCGGGCAAGGTCACGCTGCGGGCTGCGTCCACGGCGCGGCGCACATCGTCGCGCTCAATGTCGCGCGGGCGCTGGCCCAAGATGATTCCGCCCCGGCTGTTCACGCCGCGGACCTGGCCGCCGGCGACGCCTACCAGCGCCGACTCCAGCGGCACGCCGGCCGCGCTTTCGGCCTCCTCCACCGCGCGGCGAATCGAACTCACCGTCGCGTCCAGATTGACGATCAGGCCCTTGCGCAGGCCCTTCGACTCCGCCGCTCCCAGCGCTAGAAACTTCACCCCATCGTCTTCCAGCTCACCGACGAGCGCGCACGTCTTCGTGCTGCCGATGTCGAGCCCCACCAGATACCGATCTTTCTTCGCCAATCCGCCGCTCCTTGAGTAATTGCCGGGCATGGCCGATCCCCCACGAGACCGCCACCCCAAAACGGAACGTTCGCTCGTTCTAGCGCGCCTTGCCGGCCGGCCCCGGCGACGCCGTCCTTGCCGCCGTCATCTTGGCCTCCGGATTCACAACCACCTGACGCGCGAAGCGCAAATCCACCGATTCGACTCGTCCGGCGCTGGCACGCCACTGACCAATGTTTTCGACCAACAGGCGAAACTTGTTCACGAAATCACTGTCGCCAAAATGCACCAGCACCGGGTCCTGGTCGGCCGCGCCCGCGGCACCCATCTCCGGGATGCCGGCCAGCACAGCGCGCAGGTCTTTCCCATCGGAGAGGTCCACTTCGCTCACATGATCGGCCGCACCCGGCCGGATCAACTCGATTTCCTTCAAGAACTGCACATAAAGCCTCATGCGCTGCTCGCGCTGTTCGCGCGGCGTCGTTTCCGCAATTCCGGTTACGACGGGGAAACGGAAATCGCCCGCCAGCGGCCGCTCCAGGATGACGCCGTAAGCGTCCACCAGTGCCAGCTCAGTGCCCAGGCGCAGGAAGGCGATCGGGGTGCGCTCGACCAGCTCGACGCGGATGCGGTTCGGCAGGATACGCTCGACACTGGCCTGCTCGACCCAGGGGATTTTTTCGAGCGCGCGGCGCCGCTGGGCGAGCGGGACGCGCAGGACGCTGCGGCCGCGGTCGGCGGCAAACTTTTCGAGGACCGCAGCGCGGCTGACGTAGCGGTTGCCCACGAGTTCGATCTGCCCGAGGCCCACCAGGACCACCCGCGGCGAATCCAGGAGGAAGTGCGCCGTCTGGAAGAGCAGCCAGCCACCGGCCAGCGCCATGAATCCGCCGGCCAGCACCCGCCGGTAGAGTTGCCAGCTCCGCCGACCGAACTTCCGCCGGCGGATCTCGACCGGTTTCTGGCGACGCAGGTACCGCGGCTCTTCTTCGGTGAGAAGCTCGGGCTGGTAGGCTTCGGGTTCAGTGGCCATCACGCATCCCAAACGATCACTTCATTTTCGAGTTCCATGCCATAGGTGCGGCGCACGCGCTCGCGCACGTCGGCGATCAGCGCCAGCATGTTCGCGGAGCTGGCACGGCCCGCATTAATGAAAAAATTGGCGTGGCGGTCGCTGACCCGGGCGTCGCCGACGCTGTGCCCCTTCAGGCCAAGTTCATCAATCATCCGGCCGGCTGAGGCGCCCGGCGGGTTCTTGAAAATGCAGCCCGCACTTTTTTGATTGAGCGGCTGGCTCGCCCGCCGTTTTTCGTTGCAGATGCGAATTCCGTCGATGATCTCGCGGTACGGCTTGGAGGGCAGCTCCAATTTCACTGCGAGCATAATATCATCGGGCGTAAAAGAGGTGTGGCGATATTGGAAGTTGATTTGCGAGCCGCGCAACGTCTCAAGGTCCGCATGCGCCGCCCGGTACACTTCGACTTCGCGCACAAACGCTCCGATCTGTGTGCCGTAGGCCCCTGCGTTCATCCGCAGCGCTCCGCCGACTGTGCCCGGCACGCCGATCAGGCCTTCCATCCCGCCGAGGTCGTTCTTCGCACAGAACGTGACGGTGCGTCCGAGATCGGCGGCGGCGTTCACGCAGGCGAGGTTGCCCTTGATGCGCATCTCCTGCTCGAGCCGCGCGAGTTGCAGCACCACCCAGGGCAATTCACCGTCGCGGATGAGCACGTTGGTGCCGCCACCCAGGAAGCGGTGCGCGATGCCTGCCTCGCGGAGCAGGCGGATCAGCTCGGGCAGGTGCTTGCGCCGGCGAATGAGCAGCAGGTCTGTGGTACCGCCGATGCCGAGCGAGGTCAGCTCGGCCAGCGACGCGCCGGGTTGCAACTCCACGCCCAGCTCGGGCAGCGCCGCCATGATCCTTGGGTCGCTAATCCGCATGATGAGTAGAAACCTTTGCTCCGAGCAAGATTGCCAGCCCGCTGATCGCTCGGCCAACGTTGCCGGCGCCGATGGTCAGCACGGCGTCGCCAGCGCGGGACGCGCGCAGCAAATACTCAATTCCCTCCTGCATCGAGCTGCAAAAGACCACGCTCTTGTGCCCGGCGACGCAGACGGCTTCGGCCAGGGCTTCGCCAGTGATGCCCGGGATGGGTGTTTCCGAAGCGGCATAGATGTCGGTCAGCACCAAAACGTCGGCCAAGTCGAACGCGTGGAGGAAGTCGTCCCACAGGTGCTGTGTGCGCGTGTAGCGATGTGGCTGGAAAAGGACCAGCAGGCGGGTGTGGTGGCAAGCGCGCGCGGCCTCCAGCGTCGCGCGGATCTCCGTCGGGTGGTGGCCATAATCGTCGATCAACGTAACGCCGTTTACAACCCCCTTCACTTCAAACCTGCGTCCGACCCCGGTGAACTTCTCCAGCCCTTCGCGGATCCGGTCCGGGGGAATGTTCAGATACAGCCCCACTCCGGCAGCTGCTGCGGCGTTGCGCACGTTGTGGATCCCCGGAGCCGCGGTCAGTTGAAACGTTCCCAGGTCGTCACCGTGGAACGCCAGGCGGAATTCGCTGGCCAAGCCGCGCAACTCGACCTGGCTGATCACCAAGTCCGCCTGGTCCGAGAGGCCGTAGGAGATCACCGGGCGCTGCACCTGCGGCAGGATGGCCCGGACGTTCGGGTCGTCCACGCAAAGCACGGCGGCACCGTAGAATGGCACGCGGTTCAAAAACTGCGTGAAGGCTTGCTCGATCTCTTCGAGGGAGTGGTAGTGGTCCAGGTGCTCGCGGTCAATATTGGTGACCACGGCCACCACCGGCGCAAGCAGCAGGAAGGTTCGATCGCTTTCGTCGGCTTCGACCACCATGTAGTCCCCGCGCCCCAGCCGGGCGGTGGTGCCGGCCTGGTTAACGCGCCCGCCGACGACAAACGTGGGGTCGAATCCAGCAGCCGCCAGCACCGAAGCGACGAGCGAGGTCGTCGTGGTCTTCCCGTGCGCGCCCGCCACGGCGATGCCGTATTTCAGACGCATCAGCTCGGCCAGCATTTCCGCGCGCGGGATCACGGGAATCTTCCGCCGGTGCGCCTCGGCGATCTCCGGATTATCGCGGCGCACGGCGGAGGAGACCACCACGACGTGCGCGCCATGCGCCTGCTCGGGGCGGTGGCCCTCGTAAATCGTCGCGCCCAGGTTGCGCAGTCGGTCGGTGATCGGAGAAGACTTCAGGTCGGAGCCGGAAACCGAGTAGCCCAGCGTCAGCAGTATCTCGGCAACGCCGCTCATCCCGATGCCGCCGATGCCCACCAGGTGGACGCGCTGGAAATTGCGGAACATCACCATCATCGCCGCGCCACCTCTTCGATCAGGTCCACGATGTCCTGCGTGGCGCGCGGCCGCGCCAATTGCCGCGCCCGCGCGCTCATTTCCTGCAGGCACTCGCAGTTGTTCAGCAGCGAAAAGATTTCCTTCTTCAATCGCTCAGGAGTGAGCTCCGCCTCGGGGATCACCCGGGCCGCGCCAGCGCGTTCGAGCACCTGCGCGTTGTGCAACTGATGGCTCTCGGTGGCCGCTCCGAAGGGGATGAAGATGGCGGGACGTCCTGCCGCGGCAATCTCCGCCACGGTGATCGCCCCCGAACGGGAGACAATCAGGTCGGCTTGGCAAAAACGCTCCGCCATGTCCAAGAGGAAGGGCACCACCTCCGCTTGCCATTCACGCCGCGCATAGGCCACGCGCACGGCATTATAGTCGCGTTCGCCAGTCTGATGAACGATGGAGAGTTCCTTTTTGCGCACCACGAGGCGATCGAGCGCGTCCACCACGGCGCGGTTGATGGGCAGCGATCCCTGGCTGCCGCCGGTGATCAGGATGCGGAACGGCGCCGCCGGCGTACGAAGCGCGCAATCGAAAAACTCCCGCCGCACCGGGCAGCCAGTCACCACGATCTTGCGGCTCCCGCGCACATCAGGCGAACTGAAGGCCGTCGCGACGCGGGTGACCATCTTGGCCAGCACGCGGTTGGTAAAGCCCAGATCCGCATTCGGCTCGAACGTCACGGTAGGAAGAGAGTGCAGAGCGGCCACCAGCATCATCGGGCCGGCCACGTATCCTCCGGTGCTGAACCCGGCGACGAAGCGATGTCGCCGGAAGATACCCGCTGAATCCCACAGCGCCGGAAGAAGCAGCGCGGCGTTGCGGGCCAGACGCATCCCGCCAATGCCACGCAAGCCTGCCACACGGATGGTTTCCAGCGGCAAGCCTGCCTGCGGCACCAGCTTCGCTTCCATCCCGCGTCCGGTTCCGACGAACACGACTTCCCTCTCCGCACCCCGGCTCAGCCATTCCCGCGCAACGGCCAGCGCAGGAAACACATGGCCGCCCGTCCCGCCCCCTGCAATCAGCAGTTTCATCCTTCGACCCGCTGCGTTCGCTCAGGACAAGTCTTTCGACTCGCTGCGCTCAGTCTGCTTGCTGGCTGATGTTCAGGAGCACGCCAGTGGCCAGCAGCATCACCAGGAGGCTCGAGCCGCCATAGCTGATGAACGGCAGGGGAATTCCTTTGGTCGGCATCATGCCCAGCACCACGGCCAAATTGATCAGCGCCTGGCTCACCACCATCACCGTGATGCCCAGTGCGGTCAGCCGGCCGAAATCGTCGGGAGCGGTCAGCGCCGCGCGGATCCCCCGCCACCCGTAGGTGGCAAACAGCGCCAGAATCACCAAGCCGCCGAGGAAACCCAGCTCTTCGCACAGCACCGCGTAAATGAAGTCGGTGTGCGCCTCCGGCAGGTAGAACAGCTTTTGCCGGCTCTCCATCAGTCCCACGCCGAACAATCCTCCCGAACCCACTGCGATCAGCGATTGCAGCAACTGGAAGCCGCGGCCCTGCGGGTCCGCTTCGGGATTCAGGAACCCCACCACGCGTTCGTAGCGATAGGAGACGCGCACGATGAGCAGATAGACGACCGGCAGCGCGGCCAGGCCCGCGGCCAGCACGTACCTGAGCGAAAGTCCAGCTACGAACATCATGGCCAGCGCGATCAGAAAGATCTCGAGCGCCGTCCCCAGGTCGGGCTGAATCACGACCAGCACCACGAACAGGAGGACAGGCCCCAGTGCGGGGCCGATGGTGTGCAACAGGTCGTTGATGCCGGGGCTGCGCCGCCGCCGGCGCATCTCCAAAAACCACGCCAGATAGAAGATCACCCCTAGCTTGGCGAATTCGGAAGGCTGAACGCTGGCGGGCCCCATGCGGATCCAGCGATGCGTGGCGTGCGACTTGCCCTGAAAGAACACCACCACGAGCAGCAGCAGCACGACGAACAGTGCGGTGAAAATGACGGCCGGCTGGCGCAGCTTGCGGTAGTCCACGTTCATCATCCAGAACATCCCGGCCAGACCCAGCGCCAGCCAGACGAGCTGCCGGATCAGGAAGGTGTAGGCGCTGCCAAATTGCTCGCGCGCGATCATCGCCGACGCGCTGAACACCATCACCGCGCCGATCAGGCACAGCGCCAGCGTGGCCAGGAACAGCCAGCGATCGGTTTGGAGACGCTGCGGCATGATTAGCTCTTCCTGGCTGAGACTCCTGCGAAATCCTGTTCCAGCTGCCGCACGAGTTGCTTGAAGACACGGCCGCGGTGCTCGAAATTCTGGAACTGGTCGAAGCTGGCGCAGGCCGGAGCGAGCAGCACGGTATCGCCCACACGGGCGCGCTCAAACGCCAGGCGCACGGCGCGGTCGAGCGTGCCGGCCATCTCGACTGGCACCACGCCGCCGAGCTGCGCGGCGATTTTCTCCGCCGCCGCGCCGATCAGCAGCGCGAGGCTCTCGCGTTGGCGCAGTGGTTCGCCCAACAACGTGAAGTCCCCGCCCTTGTCCTTGCCTCCCAGGATGACCAGCAGATGGCCGGGAAAGGCGTCCAGGGCTTTCAGCGTGGCGTCCACGTTGGTGGCCTTCGAATCGTTGTAGAAGCTAACGCCGCCGATCTCGGCCACGAATTCCAGCCGGTGCTCGACTCCGGCAAACGTGCGCACGCCTTCGGCGATGGCCGCCTGCTGCGCGCCGACCAGCAGCGCCGCCGCCGCGGCTGCCAGAACGTTTTCCACATTGTGCTCGCCGCGCAGCCCGATACCCGAGCGGGGCAGCAGGACGGTCTCGGCGCCGTTGCGGCGAAACACGATCTGCTCGCCGCGGACGAACGCCCCGTTAGCCACGCGCTTGACCCGGCTGAACCAGAACACTTGCGGCCGCGCCGGGGCGTGCTGGGCCGCCACCGCGTCGTCGGCGTTGACGATTGCGACGTCGTTTTCGGTCTGGTTCTCGAAGATGCGCGCTTTGGCGCGCGCGTAGTCCTCGAACGAGGCGTGGCGGTCCAGGTGGTCGGGCGTCAGGTTCAAGAGCAGCCCGACGTCGGGCCGCAGCGACTCAATGGTTTCTAGCTGAAAACTGCTCATCTCAGCCACGGTGACGGTGGAATCGCTCGAGGTCTCGACACGCGAGATGAGCGGCGTGCCGATGTTGCCGGCCACCAGCATCGGGACGCCCGCGGTCTCGAGGAGGTGGCCGATGAGCGAGGTCGTCGTGGTCTTGCCGTTCGAGCCGGTGATGGCCACCAGGCGCCCCTGGAGAAAGTGCCAGGCGAGCTCGATCTCGCTCCAGATGGGAAGGCCCTGCGCGCGGGCCGCCGCCAGGGGACGGATGGTCAGCGCCACGCCCGGGCTGGGCACAATCAGGTCCTGCGCGAGGAAAGTCTCTTCGCGGTGGCCGCCGAGCTCCAGCGCGCAGCCGGCCGCGCGGAGCTTCGCGGCCGCTTCAGCCACTTCGGCTTCGGTGCGTTCTTCGGTAGCGGTCACGCGGGCCCCGCGCGCAGCGCAAAACAGCGCCGTGGCAATGCCGGTTCGCGCCAGCCCCACGACCAGCACTCGCTCGCCCGCCAGATCCATCCTGGATTTCACGATCTCTTACCTCAGCTTCAGCGTGGTGAGTGAAAACAGCGCAAACACCAACGCGGCAATCCAGAAACGCACAATGATCTTCGATTCGCTCCAGCCCGCCAGCTCAAAATGGTGATGCAGCGGCGCCATCCGGAAGATGCGCTTGCCGGTCAGCCGGAAAGAAGCCACCTGCAGGATCACTGAGAGCGCCTCGAGCACAAACACACCACCGACGAAGAACAGCAGGACTTCCTGCTTGATGATGACCGCCACGACGCCGATCGTGCCGCCCAGAGCCAGTGACCCGACGTCGCCCATGAACACCTCGGCGGGGTGGGCGTTGTACCAGAGAAAGCCCATCGAGGCGCCAACCAGCGCGCCGCAAAAAATCGTCAGCTCGCCCACATGCGGAATGTACTGGATGTCGAGATAAGAGGCGAAGCGTGCGTGACTGCTGACGTAGGTCACCACCGTCAACGCCCCCGCGGCGACCACCACGCATCCGATGGCCAGGCCGTCGAGACCATCGGTCAGGTTTACTGCATTCGACGAGCCCACAATCACCAGCGCGATAAAAACCAAAAACGGCAGGTAGGCAACGGGCCACAGATAATGGTTCGGCAGCAGCGAGTGAATCACCAAGTCGGGTTGGAACCTCTTGAAGAACGGCATGATCAACTGAGTCGAATAGACGCCGTAGGCGGTCAGCAAGAGCAGAATTACGCCGGCGCAAACGCTGACCACAATCTGCATAAAAAGCTTCGTGCGCCCGGTCAAACCCAGGCTCCGCTTGAGGACCACCTTGTTGTAGTCGTCGGCGAAGCCGACCGCCGCAAACGACATCATCGCGAACAGGGCCAGCAGAACGTAAGCGTTGGCCAGGTCCGCCCAGAGCAGCGTCGGGACGACCGTCGCAATCACGATCAGCACGCCGCCCATCGTCGGCGTGCCGGCTTTGGTTTGATGCCGCTCGGGCCCCTCCTCGCGGATGAACTGGCCGACCTGCATCTCGCGCAGCTTGCGCACCACCCACGGTCCCAGCACGAGCGTGAGAAACAGAGCGGTCAGGCTGGCGTAGGCTGTACGGACGGTGATGTAGCGGAAGACATTCAGCGGCTTGAAGTAACGCTGGAGCACGTAGTAGAGCAGGTAGTAGAGCATCTCAGGCCTGCTCCTTCCGCGCGTTCGAGACCGCGCCCGTCAGGGCTGCCCCGAGCGCGTGCCGGGCCAGCACCGCCTCCACGATGCGCTCCATCCGAACGCCGCGCGAACCTTTGACCAGCGCAAGGTCGCCCGGCGCCACAAAGCCTGCGAGGAACTCCGCCGCCTCGCCGGAAGAAGCAAAAAAGCGCGTGCGCGATTCCGCGTGGCCCGCTTCGATGGCGCCGCGAACCAGGCTCGCGGCCTCGCCCTGCACGCCGATGATCCAGTCAATCTTTCCCGTGGCCGCGGCCCGGCGGCCGGCGGCGCGGTGGAATTCGGGTGAGCGCGGCCCGAGCTCGAGCATCTCACCCGCGCCGAGGATGCGACGCCGATACCCCGGCGTGCTCGCAAGCAGGTCCACCATCGCATCGAGCGCCACAGGATTCGAGTTGTAACAATCGTTGATCAGCGCGAATCCGGACTCAAATCGCAAAACTTCGCCGCGCATGGCCGCCGGCCCCAGCCGGCGAAACACTCGCTGCGCCTCGGCCGCGCCCACGCCCCAGACGCTCGCCGCGGCCAGCGCGGCCAGCGCATTGCTCACGTTGTGGCTGCCTACGAGCGGCAGCTCGAGCCGCGCGCGCTCGGCGGGCGAGACGAAATCAAAGACCATGCCCTGCGCGCCGCAGTCTTCGATCGCGCCGCCCCGGAAGTCGGCCTCGCGGCTCAGCCCGAACGTGATCACGCGCCCGCGCGCCACTTCCGCGAACCTTGCAACGCGCTCGTCATCGGCGTTGAGCACCGCCACGCTTTTCGGCCCGGCGAGCCCTTCGATCAGCTCGCGCTTCGCGAGCGCCACTTCTTCGACCGAAGAGAAAAACTCCAGGTGCACCGGAGCCACCCGAGTGACCACGCCGACGTCCGGCTCGCTGATCTCGGCCAGCCGCTTCAACTCGCCGCGATGCGACATCCCCAGCTCGACCACCGCCACTTCATGCCCCTCCTCGAGCCGCAACAGCGCGAGCGGCAGGCCGTATTCGTTGTTTAGGTTGCCCTCGGATTTCAGAACGCGGAACCGCGCGGCCAGCAACGCCGCCAGAATTTCTTTGGTGGTTGTCTTACCCACCGAGCCGGTGATCCCGGCCAGACGCCTTCCCCACGACCGCCGCACCGCGCGCGCCAACTGTTGGAGGGCTGCCAGGGTGTCGTCCACGGCGAAGAGTTTTCGCCGGACCTCCTCCGGATGTTCCGCCAGCCGGGGGCGCGCCACGACCGCGGCCAGGGCTCCGGCGGCCAGGGCCGCAGCCACAAAAGCGTGTCCATCGTGACGCGGACCGTGTATGGCGATGAACAGCTCTCCAGGAGCAATCGTGCGAGAATCAATCGAGACGCCGGCCAGCCGGGCCAGGGGGTCAAGCCCGGCGGGAGGCGCAGCACCCAGAGCGCCAGCCACCTGTTCAAGCGTCCACCGCATAGCGTCCTTAATGGGTTCACCCTGAACGTATTCACCGTGAACGGCCAGGCCTCACCGAACTGGAGCAACCCCTCGTCGAGCGTCCCAGTGTGATCCCGGGGCAGGCCGCGCTGGCTGCCGCGCGTCCCTACCCACCATAACCGCGCTGGCGGAGCAAGCTACGCGCCACTTCGCGGTCGTCGAAATCAATCGTGCGGTCCCGCAGCACCTGATGAGTCTCGTGGCCTTTACCGGCCAGGAGCACAATATCGCCGGGGCGCGCCTCATCGAGCGCCCGCTCGACCGCCACGGTTCGGTCGGGCTCGACCAGATACCGCGCCTGGGTTTTCTGCAAGCCCACCAGCACGTCGTTGATGATCCGCAGAGGATCTTCGCTGCGCGGGTTGTCGCTGGTGAGAACAACCAGGTCGCTGGCGTTGCCGGCCACTTCGCCCATCAGGGGGCGCTTGGCGCGGTCGCGGTCGCCGCCGCAGCCGAACACCGTGATGACGCGCGCGGCGTGGTTCAGTTCCCTGGCAGTCGAGAGCAGGTTGCGCAGAGCGTCGTCGGTGTGCGCGTAGTCCACAACGACCAGAAAAGGCTGCCCCAGGTCAATGCGCTCGAATCGTCCGGGCACGCGTTCGAGCCGCTCAATGCCGGTCTCAATGGCCTTGCGTGGAATGCCCAAGCCGATGCCAGCGCCAATCGCCGCCAGGATGTTGTACACATTAATCCGGCCGACCAGCGGCGAGCGCAGGCTGAATTTTCCTTCCGGCGTTTGCGCGGTGAACTCGAGCCCCGAGAAGGAAAGTGCAAACTTTTTCGTCGTAATCTCAGCGCCGTCTTCGAGGCCATAGGTCAGCGTGCGCGCGGCCAAGCCCGCCAGGCGCTTGCCGTAAGGATCATCGGTATTGACCACGCCGACGGCCGGGGCGCCGGCGCCGGTGCCTTCAAATAGGCGGCGCTTGGCGGCAAAGTAGTCCTCAAACGTCTTGTGGAAGTCCAGGTGATCGCGCGTGAGGTTGGTGAAGATGGTCACGGCAAGCGGGCAGCCCCAGACGCGCTCCATCGCCAGGGCGTGCGAACTTGCCTCCAGCACCGCGTGCGTGCCGCCGACGTCGCGCACCTCGGCAAAAAAACCTTGCAGGTCGAGCGATTCGGGCGTGGTATTCGTGGCCACGCGCGTAGCGTTCGGCGTGCGATACGCAACCGTGCCGAACAGGCCCACGCGGTGCCCGGCCGCGCGAAGAATGGAATCTACCAGATAGCACGTGGTGGTCTTTCCGTTGGTGCCGGTGATGCCGACGAGCTTCAGCGCCCGCGCCGGATGACCGTAGAAATTTGCCGCAGCGGTGGCCAGCGCCTTGCGCGCATTCGCCACCTGAACCCACACGACCGAATGCGGCAAGTCCGCCGGGGCGGCGAGTTCGCTGGCAATGGCGCGCGCGCTGCGCCCGACGGCATCGGAAACGAAGCGATTGCCATCGGTCTTCTCCCCGCGAATGGCAAAAAAGAGCGCGCCTGGCGCAACCTGGCGGCTGTTGTAGGCCAGCGAAGTAATCTCGATGTCGGCGTTCCCGAAGGGTTGGGTGGGTTCGGCCCCGACCAGTAGGTCCCTAAGTTTCATTCCCCGATTCACCAGTATAGGACGCAGCGGCCTGGACCTCAAATGCGCCGGCTGGCTCACCCTCGCCCGCGGCTTCAATTTCCCTGCCCCGCGGTGGGCGCCAGAGCCGCCGAGCGGGCAAAGCGCACCGTGACGCGGCTGCCGCGCCGCACCATCGCGCCGGCCTCCGGGTTCTGCTGCACTGCAACCCCAGTGCCAACCAGCACCGGGTCGAGGCCAAGCCGCAGGCATTCTTCGGTGACGCTGCGGACCGTTTTGCCAGTCAACTGCGGCACAGCAACGCCCTCGGCCAGGGCCACGGTCGGCGTCGCCGCGGCTGGAGCGGGTACAGCAAGCTTGGAGTTCCGAGCTTCGACAGCCGCACCGGTCTCCGCCTGGACCGGATCAAAATCCCTGACCTCGGGCACCGGCTCATTTGGCTTGTGACGGTTCGAGGCGTGCTGGATTCCCGGCGTCGCGGTCACGTCGCGCGGCACGTTGAGGTAGGCAAGCACCTGCTGGGCCACGCGCTTGAATACCGGCGCGGCGACCTCTCCGCCGTAGTGCTGGCCTACCGGCGAATCGAGCGAAACCACGACGGTCACAGCAGGATTATTGAGCGGCGCAAAGCCGACAAACGAGGCGATCAACTGCGTGGGCGAGTAGCGCCCGGTGGCTGGGTCAACCTTTTGTGCCGTGCCGGTCTTGCCGGCAGCGGTGTAGCCATCGAGCTGCGCCAGCTTGCCGGTGCCCTCGAGGACCACTCCTTCGAGCATGCGCCGCAGCGTCGCGGCGGTCTCCGGATGGAGCACCCGGCGGGGCGCGGCGAGCTCGACGGGAATCACCTGCCCGTTCCGATGCAACTCGCGCACGACGCGCGGGCGGTAAAGCAACCCGCCGTTGGCAATCGCGGAGACAGCGGCGGCAAGTTGTACGGGCGTCACACCCACTTCCTGGCCCATCGAAATGGCGCCAATCGAAATTGCCGACCAGTTTTCCACCCGGCGGAGCAATCCGCGATTTTCGCCCGGCAGGTCAATGCCGGTGGGACTCCCGAAGCCGAATGCGCGGATGTAGTCGTACAGCTTCGGCGCGCCTAAGCGCAGCCCTACCTTGATGGCGCCCACATCGCTCGAATACGTCAGAATCTGGGCGACGTTGAGCAGGCCAAAGGGCTTGTGGTCCCGGATGCGATGATTGGCGATGTAGATGGCGCCCATCTGGCAATCAATCACTTCTTCAGGGCGAGTGATGCCCTCTTCGAGCGCGGCACCCACGGTAATGATCTTGAAGGTCGAGCCGGGCTCGTAGAGCGCGCCAACGGCGCGGTTCATTCGCGCGTTGGCGGAGCTATCGCCAGCGGAGTTGGGATTGAACGTCGGCCAGTTGGCCATGGCCAGCAGCTCACCCGAATTGGGATCCTGCACCAGGACGGTGCCGGCCATGGCGTGCGTTTCCTGGATGGCAGCGGCCAGCTCTTTTTCAGCGATGTACTGGATGTTTTGATCGAGCGTCAGCACGACGCTCGCGCCGACATCGGCCGCCTTTTCGTCGCTGTCGTACCAGCGCCGGCGGGCATCGGCCAAGATGAGCATGCGGCTGGGTCGTCCCCGGACCTGCTCATCGAGCGCGTACTCGATGCTGGCCAAGCCCTTCTCGTCAATATCCACGTAGCCGAGAACGTGCGCTGCCAGTTGGCGCTTGGGGTAGAAGCGCTGGTTCTCCTTCTGGAAATAAACCCCTTTCAAGTTGAGCGCCTGGATGCGCGCCGCCTTCTGCGGCGAAAGCTTCCGCGCGATCCACACAAACGAGCGGGATGAGGAGAGCCGCGTCTCGATCTCCTCGGGCGAGGTGCCCAGCACGCGGGCCAGCAGTCGCGCCGCCAGCCCAGGGTCGGCGATTTCGACGGGGACGGCAAAACAGGAGTCCACCGAGACGCTCATGGCCAATTCGCGCAGGTTGCGGTCGTAGATGACGCCGCGCTTGGGGCTGACTTCGACGAGGCGCTGCTGCTGGCGCTGCGCGCGGGTCAGGTAGTCGCTGTAGCAGAAGAGTTGCAGGTAGGCGAGGCGGCCCAGTGCTGCCCCCATCCATAACGTCGCCACAACGGCCACCATCAGCACTCGGGCTGGGGGACTGCGCAGGTCCATTTTTCTAGCGGAGACTCCGGCTTACAAACTGAATGCCTTCTTGCGGGGCGGCCCGGCCGGCCTCCACTGGGCTCGGCTCCGCGTAGCGCTGCGTCGGGCGAGGGACGGCTACGAGAACGCGCTCATTGGGTCGCGCTGGAGGACGCCGCGCGCGCTTCTGCCAGCACCGCTTCGCTCGGGCCCTCCACCGGAGCGATCTGGCCGGGGACCGGCACGCTCAACCCGAGCTGTCCCCGGGCGATGGCGTCAATGCGCATCGGCGAGCGCAGAGCGGCCACTTCGAGCCTGAGCTGCTGGTTGAATTCGGCGGCCTGAGCGCGCTCGGACTTCAGTTCCTCGAGCTGGTAGCGCAACTGGATGTCCTCGAAATGCTGCCAGGCATAGAGCAGCGCAAGTCCGGCCAAGAAGGCGCCCAGCGCCGCCAGCCGGCAACATTCGCGCAATCGGCTGGGCCCGGCCGAGCGGACCAAGCGCGAATTGTCAATCTGTTTGATGGTATGGAATTCCGTCATACGATGGGGCTCTCCATGGGCTGCTCGTTGGGGCTTTTCTCCGCCACGCGCATCTTCGCGCTCCGCGCGCGCGGGTTGGAACGGATTTCCGCGTCCGAGGGCTGTACGACCTTTTTCGTCAGGATCCTCACTGCGCCTTCCCGGGCCAGCCGCTGAAAGGCGTGTTTCACCTGCCGGTCTTCGAGCGAGTGGTAGCTGATCACCACCCAGCGACCCGAGGGAGAAAGTGTGGCAGGAGCCCTGGTAAGAAACTGCTCGAGTTCCTCCATCTCTCGATTCACCGCAATCCGCAGCGCCAGAAACGTTTTTGTCGCGGGATGCAGTTTCTGCCTTCCCCTTTTTTTTCGGGCCCCTGCCACAACCGTTGCCAGGTGTTCGGTGTCCCGCATGGGACGCGCCCGAACAATGGCCCTGGCGATCCTGCGTGAATCCCGCTCTTCGCCGTAGCGATAGAGCAGGTCGGCCAGATCCCTCTCCGGCCAGTAATTCACAATCTCTGCCGCGGTGCTCTGTCCGTCGGGATCCATACGCATGTCCAGCGGACCTGCCCAGCGGAACGAAAAGCCGCGCTCCACGCTGTCCAGCTGCGCGCTCGAAACGCCCAGGTCGGCCAGCACGCCATCTGCTGGCGGGAGCTTCAGCGCCCGGGCGATCTCTTCGATCCTTGAGAAATTGGCGTGCACCAGAATCACCTGTCGTTCGTAAGCCCTCAGCCGCTCGCGCGCCGCGCCCAGCGCCCGCGGGTCGCGGTCAATTCCAATCAGCCGCCCGCTTTTCAGCCGGCGCGCGATTTCAAGTGCGTGTCCCCCCGGCCCCACCGTCGCGTCGATGTAGGTCCCGTCCGGTCGAATCTGCAACCACCGCACAACCTGTTCGGCTAGAACGGGCGTATGCAGCGCGGTCAATCCTAGATGCCCAAGTCGTCCAGGGTCTTCTCGTCTTCCGGCGTGATCGGGTTTTTGTTCAAATTCTCCAGGAACCGAGCGTGGTTCCACACTTCCAGGTAGTTCAGGCTCCCCAGGACGTCCACCTCGCCCCTCATCTGCGCAGCTTCCCGCAGGATCGGCGGAATCAGCAATCTTCCCTGCCTATCTAGCTCCACCACTTGTCCGTAGTAGTTCGCTCGAGCTAGGAACTTCTGCTTGGTCCGGTTATGCGAGGAAAGGCGCGCCAACTTTTCCTCGATCTCGCTCCAGACCTTCATGGGGTAAATGCGCACGTAGTCTCCGTTTTCACTGGTGACGTAGAATTGCGCGCCATACTCCTTAAGGCTCTCCAGGAAGGCTGCAGGGATCTTGAGCCTGCCCTTCTCGTCGACTGTCGCGAGATAGTTGCCACGCAGCATCCCAGAACCTGTCAGAAGTAACGGCTTTGGCTTTTCCGCTCACCACCGTAAGACACTTTTTACCACTTCTCCCCACTTTGGCCCACGATTCTAGGCGCACCTTGCAGGTTGTCAAGCGAAATCCGATTGGTTTTGAAAGATTTCTGTGGAAAAAGGGGCTCTTGCAGTCGGCCGGGCACAAAACCACTACCAATGGTGTGATGCCAGAATCTGCCGCCATGGCTAGGCGGGCGATTTCGAAAGGCCCGTGGAATGCAGCGTAGTAGTTACGGGTATGTGCGTAGGGATGTTCTTGGCTTTTAAGGATTGTCTTGTGCGGGCTCCGGTGGCTGTCCCACGTGGAGGTTGCTCAAGTCCCGCAGCATGGTGCGTTCGTCTGGACTGAGACCCTCCAAGAAAGCCTGGTCATTCAGCTTCGCGGCGCGTTCGGAATCGCTTAGACCTCGCAGTGCGGTCAATTTCTGCAGGATAACTTTGCGACGATCCGGCGGGAGCTGCTGCCATTTGGGAAGGAGTTGTCCGCGGACATACTGCTTCTGCTCCGGAGTCATCTGCCTCCAGACCCTTTCGCGGTCGCGGAGGGCTTCTTGCTGCTCCGGGGTCAAGCTGTTCCAGCGTTGCAGGCGCTTGCGGATCTGCGCTTGGCGCTCCGGCGGGAGGCCCTTGAAGTGCTCGTTGTTGCTCAGGAAGCGTTCCTGCTCTGCCGGGGACATCTCCTGGAGCCGCTCCATCCAGCGGGGCGGCAGGCCAGCCATGCGAGGCATATCGTGTGGGCCATTCTTACCGCCTTCGCCGCGCCGAGGCTGATTCCTCTGCTTGCCCTGCCCGCCGCGCTGTGCCCAGATGGGTTGCGCCGCGACTCCGGCTAGCAGGAGCAGCACCAGCCCGTGCGCGAATTGAATTCGCCAGGCCCGCACTACATCACCCGGCCCCCGCTGGCTGGCTTGGAGGGAGGAAGCTCGGAAAGTGCTTCGAAGTTGGCCAGCACGTCGTAATCTTCCAGCACGGGCAGGTCGTTGATCATCCGGAATTCGGCCTCGCTATTCACCGGCGTGGGAGGAGCCGGCGGAGTGGCCGGCGGCAACGAAGAGATCCACACCGACAGGATCAGGAGAAGCGAAACCGCGAACGCCAGGCGTGGCGAAGGCATCAGCCACGACCACACGCTCGCCCGCGCCGGCTCTGCAGCCAGGCGTGCGCGCAAGCGGGCATCAAAGCTCGGCGAGGGCTGCTCCACCGGCACCTCGTCAAGCACGCCCCAGAGCCGGCGGAATTCCTCGGCGCGAGTCCGGCAAGCGACACACGCGGCGAGGTGAGCTTCCACCTCGCGGCGCTCAGTCCGGCTGGCTCGTCCGTCCAGGTAAGCAATCAGCCGCCCTTCCATCCGTTCGCAGTTCATGGCTTCCTTCCTTCCTTGCTCCCTCAGGTTCTCGGCGGCGTCACCAGCGGTGCCAACTGCACCCGCAGGGTCTCATACGCCCGGAACAACAGAGATTTCAGGGCGCTCTGGGAGCATTCCAGAATCCGCGCGATGTCGTCGTAGTCGAGCTCATAGTACTTGTGCAACAGCACCGCCGCGCGCTGCTTTTCCGGCAGCGCTTGGATCGCGCGGCGGATCAATGCGGCGCGATCGCGGGCCACCAGTTCCTGCTCGACGCCGGGCCGGTGATCCGGCAAATCCATTGCCGGGCGCTCGTCCTCGCCGGGCTGATCGAGCGAAACTTCCATCTGGCGGAAGCGGCCATCGCGCAGCGCGTTCAACGCCAGATTCATGGCGATGCGGAACAGCCAGGTGGTGAACTTAGCGCTGGGCGCGTATTTCTTCCGCGCGCGGTAGATGCGGAGGAAAACCTCCTGCGCCAAGTCCTCGGCCGCAGCCTGGTCCCGCACCATCCGGTACAGGAAGCTGACCAGCGGAGTCCGGTACTTCCGGAACAAAAGCTCGAAGGACGCATCGTCCCCGGCCTTCACGTCCAGCATTAATTGGACGTCTGACCTGGCCATGGCCTCCACATTCTATCGAACCCTTTACGAGACAAAAAGTTGCGATTTCAACTGGTTACCGGGATGCGGGGCACGCAGTCGCTGCGACCCCTGGGGAAAGGACGGACGAAATCGCCTGCGGCGCTAAAACGGGAAAAGATAGCGCAGCACAAGCATCAGCCCCACCCCCAGGAACACCACAATAGCCATGCGCACGCCCGGCTCGCGGTTGACCTCCGGCATCAGGTCCGACGCCGCCACATAAACCGTGACGCCGCCCGAGAGGGGCAGCGCGTAGCCCACTTCGCCCCGCAGGACGTTCATCAGCAGCACCCCGACAACCGTGGCCGCGCCGAGCATCACCGAGGCCAGTAAGGCCACGCGCCTGCTCTGGCCGCTCGCCAGCATCAACGAGGCCACGGTAAAACCTTCGGGGAATTTGTGCAGGAAAATCGCCAGGAAGATGACTCCGCCCAGCCAGGTGGAGACCAGAAACCCCGAGGCGATGGCCACGCCATCGAAGAACGTGTGAATCATCAGCCCCAGCAACGCCGAGAGGCCGGCATGCTGCGGCGTCATCTCGCTCAGGTGGGTTTCCTCGCCGAAGTGAAAATGCGGCGCCAAGGTGTGCTCGAAGAGGTGCACCACGAAATAGCCGACCAGCACGAGCAGCAGCGCCCGGTCGCCCGCCAGGCGGATGGACTCGGGAATGATTTCGAGGAAGGCGGCCGCGAGCATGAACCCCGCGCCGAGCGCGAGAAAATACTTCAAGAACAGGCGCGACCAGTCGCGCCGCACGATGAACAGCCCGCCAAAGACGTTGGCCGCGGCAGCTGTCAGCCCCAGGGCCAAGGCCAGCAAGGTTCGCCCTTCGCTCGGCACCTGCATCGCCTGGCTCATCAGCCGCCGTGGCGGAACAGAATGAGGTCGCCGTCTTCCACCACGTACTCCTTCCCTTCCAGCTTTACCCGTCCGCGCTCCCGCGCCGCCGCCAAGCTCCCTGCGGCGAGCAAATCGTCCCAGCGGACCACTTCCGCCTTGATGAAGCTGCGCTCGAAATCGGAGTGAACTACGCCGGCGGCTTTCAGCGCCATCGTGCCCCGGCGGATGGTCCACGCGCGGCATTCCGGCTCGCTGCAGGTAAAGAAGGAGATCAAGCCGAGCAACTTATATGTGGCGTGGATGAGGCGGTCGAGGCCCGGCTCCTTCAGGCCGTAGGCGGCGAGCAGCTCGGCGCTTTCGGCCTCATCCAGTTCAACCAGTTCCGCCTCGATCCGGCCGCAGACGGGCACTACCGTGGTGTTCGGTCTCCCGGCGAGTGCGCCGAGATTGTGTTTTTCCACCACGCGGCCGATTTCCGCCACCTCGTCGTCGCCCAGGTTGAGCACGTAGAGCATCGGCTTCTGCGAAAGGAACATGAAATTGGAGAGCCGCTTGTGTTCCTCAGCGCTGAACTCCACCTCGCGCAGCGGGTGTTCCGCTTCGATGGCGGTGCGGCAGCGCTCAAGCAACGCCAGTTCGTGCTCGAGCGCCAGGTCTTCTTTCTTTTTCAGGTCCTTCTCGATGCGCTCGATGCGCCGCGTGACCTGCTCGAGATCGGTGAGCATCAACTCGAGTTCCAGGCTCCCGACATCGCGCAGCGGGTCCAACGCTCCCGAGGCGTGCGGCACCGCCGGGTTTTCAAACACGCGCACGACGTGCGCCAGCGCGTCCACCTCGCGAAGCTGCGTCAGAGAGGCCGAATCCTTCGCGGGGTCCTTGGCCACCCCGCCCACGTCCACATATTCGAACGTGGCATGCGTCAACTTGCGCGGCTTGTACAGCTCTGCCAGGCGCTCCAACCGCGCATCGGGCACCTGCGCCACACCCACGTGGGTGGGGGCATGCGCGGCCTTGGCATCGAGATGCACGCGGGTGAGGATTCGGAACAGGCTCGTCTTGCCCACTTGCGGCAAGCCGATGATCCCCGTCTGCATGCCGCGGGCATACTAGCACAGCGGTGCAGCCACGGACGGCAGACTAAAGAGCGCGTTCGCGGACCGTGAGGAAAAGGGCGACGAGCCCTGCCAGCAGGACGGCCACTTCAAGTTGCACCGAGGCGCGGTGCAGGCGGTTGAACTGGACGCGGAGGCGATTATCCTGCGGCGTGGCGTCCACCGAGCCCATCTCGACACGCAGGGCCGCCAGGCGCGGCGACACCCCATACTGCGAGATCAACGTCAGCACCAGCATCAGGACGACGAGCAGAGCCGCCGCGCTCCCGAGCGCCGAGAGCGATCGGGCCAGCAAGCCGAGCAGGTGCAGCCGGCTCAGCGCCATCCCCACGACCGCGCCGGCCAAATCACGGCTACCGAGCGTCGCAAACGCCCCGGGCGCCACAACAAAACTCAGATACAGGATGCTCCCCACCCATGTTCCCAAAGATAGAAACTGGAAAAAACGCAAAATAGTTGACATCAGGAAATTCCGCTAGAATGTTCTGCGTTGAGCTCGCCGCAACCGCGTGAAACAACCAAGCGCGCCCGGAAGGCGACGCGTGCGGCGCCTCCACCAGCGGATGGGTTCACACAAAAATGGTGGGCGATCAAGGACTTGAACCTTGGACCTCTCCCGTGTGAGGGGAGCGCTCTAACCACTGAGCTAATCGCCCACAACAAAGTTTTGTAACAGAAGCGGCCGACTTTTTCAACCGCCGCCGGGACGGCGCCCGTAAGCGATGACGACGGCCACGGCAAATCAGATCGCGCAACTCCGGCAGTCGATTGCCACGGTGATCAAGGGCAAGGACGAAGCCATCCAGCTCGCCATCATCGCCCTGCTGGGCCGCGGGCATCTGCTGATCGAAGACGTGCCCGGCGTGGGCAAGACCACGCTGGCGCAGGCGCTGGCGCGCTCGTTCAACTGCAGCTTCCAGCGCATCCAGTTCACCTCGGACATGCTGCCGAGCGATGTCATCGGCATCAGCGTCTTCAACCAGAGGGTACAGGAGTTCGAATTCAAGCCCGGGCCGATCTTCGCGAACATCGTTCTTGCCGACGAGATCAACCGCACCACGCCCAAGACCCAATCGGCGCTGCTCGAAGCCATGAACGAGGCGCAGGTGACCATGGACAACCGCACCCATCCGCTGCCGGAGCCCTTCATGGTGCTGGCCACGCAGAATCCCATCGAGCACCACGGCACCTACCCGCTGCCCGAATCGCAGCTCGACCGCTTCCTGCTGCGCATCCGCATGGGCTATCCGTCGCGCACGAGCGAAAAGCAGATCCTCCGCAACCACACCGGCAACCTCGGAACCGCGGCGATCCAACCGGTGATGGAGGCGCGCGACGTCGTGGCCATGCAGGAGGCCGTGCAGCGCGTGCGCGTGGACGAAAGCCTGCTCGATTACGCGCTCGAGATTGTCGAGCGCACCCGGCAGATGGACCAGTTGAGCCTGGGCGTCAGCCCGCGCGGCGCGTTGATGCTGCATCGCGCCGCGCAGGCGCGCGCGTTCGTCGAAGGCCGCGACTTTTGCCTGCCCGACGACTTCAAGCAACTCATCCTTCCCGTGTTCGCCCACCGCGTGCTCGTCAATACGCGCTACGTCTCCACGCAGAAGAAGTCCGAGCAGGCGGAAGCGATACTCAGCGAAGTGATCGAGTCCGTTCGCGTCCCACTCTGATGGCTGCTTCGGTCGTCGCACGCTGGTGGCGCGAGCTCGACCGCCCGGGCTGGCGCAGTTTCACCATCGCCATGGCCGCGCTGGGGCTCGCGCTGCTGCTGGCGCTCTACTCCGGGGCGGCGGCCGAAACCGGGCGGCTGCGGCTGGCGGGCGGCTCGGCACTGGCCGCGCTGGCGCTGGCCGGCTGGGTGGCGCTGACGATTGTGCCGGCGCTGGCGCGGCGGACGCCGCTGCGCTGGTTTGCCTACCACATTGACTACAAGCTGACGCGCGAAGGCGTGGTCTATCTCGCCGCAGTCTTCTTCGTCGCGCTGGCCGCACTGAACACCGGCAACAACCTGCTCTTTATGGTCCTGGCCAACCTGCTGGCAGGGATCATCGTCTCCGGAGTGCTCTCGCGTATCGTGCTCACCGGGATTGAGCTGAAGGTGGAGATGCCCGAGCACGTCTTCGCCACGCGGCCCATCCTGGCCATGGTCGAGCTGCGCAATGAGAAACAAACGCTGCCGTCGTTTTCGCTCCGCGTCGTCGGCGAAGAAAAAAGGCGAAGCGCGCAGATCCTGACCCGGCCGGTCTATTTCCCGTACATCCCCAGGCGCCAGGCCGTCCGGCAGAAGGTTGAGCTGACTTTTACCCGGCGCGGCGTCTATCGGCAGGAAGTCTTCGGCATCCGCACGAAGTTCCCCTTCGGTTTCCTGCAAAAGACCCGCCGGGTGGATTCGGAAATGGAGCTGGTGGTGTATCCGCGTGTTGAGCCGACCGAGGAGTTCTACGAAATCCTGCCTCTGGTGAGCGGCGAGCTGGAGAGCTTTTCGCGCGGCCGCGGGCACGACCTCTACTCGATCCGCGAATATCAGTTCACCGACAGCGCGCGGTTCGTGGACTGGAAGGCCTCGGCCAAGACCGGCGCGCTCAAGGTGCGCGAGTTCACCCGCGAGGATGAACGGCGCGTAATGCTGGTGCTCGACCCCTTCCTAGACGTGCGCGCGGCCGGCAGCGCCGGCGTGCGCCCTGCGGACGTCGAAGAAAAATTCGAGCGCGGCGTGGCGCTGTGCGCCTGCCTGGCCTGGCATTTTTACGAAATCGACTCGGTGATGCAATTCCGCACCGCGGGTCTCGCCACGTCGATGGCGCGCGCCAGGGAGATTATTTACAGCGTCCTCCGGCACCTGGCGTTTGTCGAGCCCCGCGTGGCTGAGCCGGACCGCAGCCTCCTCTCCCGGCTTGCGGAGGAACCTCATATCTTCAAGATCATCCTCACCAGCCAGCCCCGCGGCTCGATCCCCACCAGTCTGTGGACCTCGTCATACTTCCTCTTTCTGCAATCGCTCTAGGCGGGCGCCGCCGCCTCACAGCCCGGGAATGTGCGAAAATGGCGCGTGCTCTTCTCCCGCCGAGAAGCCGTGCTTCAGCAGCTCCGCGCCATCGAAGTCCACGGCGCGGCGTTCTACGACATTGTCTTCAGGGTCGTCGAGCCGGCCGGCGTGCAGCCAGAAACCGCGCGCATCGGCGGCGAGATGATCTACCCGAACGCGCAGGCAGGCGATCGCATCATGGTGGAGAAGATCGCCAACGTGGTGGCGCGCGTGGAAAAGCTGTGAAGCTTCCGGCGAGGAAAATTCCGGAATTTCACCGACGCCTGCTCAATTGGTTTCGCTGCAGCCGGCGCGACCTGCCCTGGCGGGGCACGAAGGATCCCTACCGCATCTGGCTCTCCGAAATCATGCTGCAGCAGACGCGCGTGGCGGCCGTACTGCCCTACTACCGGCGCTTCCTGCGCCGCTTCCCCACCGTGCGGGCACTGGCGCGCGCACGCACCGAGCAGGTGCTCCGGCTCTGGGCTGGACTCGGCTACTACAGCCGCGCGCGCAACCTCCATCGCGCGGCCAGGGAGATTCTGGCGCGGCATCGGGGCCGCTTCCCGCGCGCGCTCGATGCCGCGCTCGAACTGCCCGGCGTCGGCCGCTACACCGCCGCGGCGGTGCTGAGCATCGCCTACGGCTCGCCTTATGCGGTACTCGACGGCAATGTCGCGCGAGTACTGGCGCGGCTCGAAGCCCTGGGGGGCGACCCGCGCGCACCGCAACGCTGGAACCACTTGCACAGCCTCGCGCAGGACCTACTGGCGCCACACGCCCCGGGCCATTGGAACCAGGCGATGATGGAGCTGGGCGCGACCCTGTGCACGCCGCGGGCGCCGCGCTGCGACGCTTGTCCGGTCGCGCGCTGGTGCCGCGCCTACCAACTGGGCATAGCCGGGAAGCTGCCGCTCGCGCGCCGCAAGCGCGCCCCCGTGCAGATCCGGATCGCCGCGGCCGTCTTGCTCGACCGGCGCGGCCGCACGTTGGTGGTGAAGGATTCAGCCGGAGACGCCGGCGCGCTCTTTTCGCGGATGTGGCAATTCCCCGCCGTCAAAGTGTCGCGCCGCGCGGAGGAGGAACTGACGCAACACCTGGGCGCGCTGTTTGGTCGGGCCTTGCCCAGCGAGGAAGGCAACCACCTTGTGCCGCTTGTGGCGGCCCGGCATAGCGTGACCTTCCGAGAGATCATTCTGTCTCCATTCCTGCTTCGGGTGGCTCGTCTGCCGGAGCTGGAAGGCGCCAGGACGCCCTTGCTCACCGAGCTCGACCGGCTGCCAGTCTCGAACGCGACGCGCAAAATCGCCGCGGCAGCCACAAGCCAGCTCGCCTGAATCCGCACGCCTCCTTCCCCTTGCTCGCGCGTACGGGCATGGCATGTGTGCCCTACCTGTGACTTTCTTCCTACGGCCGGCGCAACAGCGGAGGGGTTACCTGTTTGTGCCACACCGCCGGCGGCCACGAGCCCGGATGCTAGAATCATTCGAAGGCCATGCCGCAACAGAATTTCTCGAGTGCGCCTCCCCTTACGGCCATCCACCGATATTTTGAAGTCTCCCTGTACCTGCTGCTGGTCACCTGCGTCCTGACGCTGATCTCTACCGGCAAGCTCGACCCGGTCTCCATCGTAGTTCCCCCGCTCGCCTTGCTCATCAAGGGCTACCGTTGGTGGCACGGCCGCGGACCCGAGCTCTCGCATCGCGCTGCGACGTGGTGGGTGGTGGCCTATTTCATCTTCTTTCCTCTGGACCTTTGGTTGTTTTCGCGGGCGCTCGCCGCCAATGCGCCCAACCCGGTTCTTTACGCTGCGCTCCTCGCGGCCATCCACTTGGTGCTTTTCGCCATGATCCTTCGCCTCTACAGCGCCAACACCACCCGCGACTATCTGTTCCTGGCCATGCTGGCCTTCACCACCATGCTCGCGGCAGCCATCCTGACAGTGGATACCGCGTTTCTGATCTTCTTCCTCATCTTCCTCGTCCTGGGGGTTTCGACGTTCGTCGGCCTGGAGATGCGTCGTAGCGCCGAAGGTGCCAGCGCACCGCCACTCGAATCCGGCACGCCCGCCGGCCGGCGGTTGCACCTCGCCCTCAGCCTGACTTCCACTTCGGTTGCTGCAGGCGCGCTCGCCATCGGCGCGGCGATCTTTTTTCTTCTGCCGCGCTTCACTGCAGGCTACCTTCCGGGCTTCAACCTGCAGCCTTCGCTCATCTCCGGGTTCAGCGACAACGTCGAGCTAGGCCAGATCGGCGAGATCAAGAAAAACGGCGCGGTGGTGATGCGCGTGCGCTTCGATGGCGACCCTACGCGGCTGCACAACGTCCGCTGGCGCGGGATCGCGCTGACCACCTTCGACGGCAAGCGCTGGTTCACCGAGGAGCACGAGCCGATGGCGATTTTGCCGGGCGTCGAAAGCTGGTTCGTGCTCGGCGCGTCGCCGCCGCAAAGCCGGCCGAATGCGGCCGCGCTGCGCTATACCGTGCTGCTCGAACCCATGGCCACCGACGCGCTGTTCGTCGCAGCGCAGGCCGACCGCGTCCGCGGCCGGTTTGTGCCGGATACCGGCTCGGTCGGCCCGAGTTCGCGGCGCAGCTACCTGCTGCTCGATAAGACCCAATCGCTGTTCAACCCCTTTCACAATTTTGCGCGGCTCCGCTACGAGGCGCTCTCTTATCTTCCGACCGTGCCTCCACCGCAGTTGCGCACTGCTTCAACGGACTATCCGAACGAAATCCGCAAAACGTACCTGCAATTGTCGGAGCCTGACCCGCGCATCCCGGCGCTTGCCGACCGCGTGGCCGCGCCGGCGCGCACGCCGTACGACAAGGCCGCGGCTATCGAACTTTACCTGCGCACGCACTATGGTTACACGCTCGACCTTTCCGGCCAGCCAACCGCTCACCCGTTGGCGCACTTTTTGTTCGAGCGCCGCGCCGGCCATTGCGAATACTTTGCCGCGGCCATGGCGGTCATGCTGCGCACGCTGGGCATCCCGGCGCGCTACGTTAACGGTTTCCTGCCCGGCGAGTACAACGAGCTTGGCGGAGACTTCATCGTGCGCGCCAGCGACGCCCATAGCTGGGTCGAGGTTTATTTTCCAGAGTACGGCTGGGTCCCGTTCGACCCCACACCGCCCGCCGACTCGACCCGCAAGGGTTGGTTCAACCAGCTCGGGCTGTACTGGGACTGGTTCGAGCTGGTGTGGAGCGAATGGGTGATCAACTACGACCTCAGCCACCAGATCACGCTGGCGCAAAACCTACAACGCATGTCGCGGAACTGGACCGAACGCGTGCGCATGGATCTGGAGCGCATCCACCGTCGCATCCTGGAGAAGCTGAAAGCATGGCAGGCGCGCGCCATCGCTGCGTCGTACAGCCTGCCGCTGACCGTGGGCGTTCTGGTGGCATTGATTCTTCTGCTGCGCGGCCGCGCCATCGGCCGGGGTCTGGCCAACCTGTGGAGTCTGCACGGCGGCGCCGCGGCCGAATTGACGCCGCGGGCGGCCACGCTCCGCTACCAGCAGATGCTGCGGCTGTTGGCCCGCGGCGGGTTGAAGAAGCTGCCGGGGCAGACGCCGCTCGAATTTGCGGCCTCGCTGGCCGCGCCAGAACTGGCCGCGCCGGTCGGGCAGCTCACCGACCTTTACCAGGCGGCACGCTTCGGCGCACGGCGCCTCGAAGCGCAACAGATGTCCCACCTGCTTCGCTCCATCAAATCGGCTCTGCACTCCCCCCGAAACTAGCCGGAATGCGGCGATTGACAGGATCATCTCTTCCGGGTCGTCCGCGCACGGTGTGTTAGAATTCGATGTTCGCGCGGGCGAAAAGGATGCGCTGAGATGCCCAAAGTCGGATTCGTCAGCCTAGGATGCCCGAAGAACCTGGTGGACAGCGAGGTGATGATGGGGATCCTCGCGCGCAGCGGCTATGAGCTCACCCCGCGCGCAGACGAGGCGGAGGTGCTGGTGGTCAACACCTGCAGCTTCATCGCGCCGGCGGAGAAGGAGTCGGTCGAGACCATCCTGGAGATGGCCGAGTACAAGAGGTTCGGCTCGGCGCGCAAACTGATTGTCGCCGGCTGCCTGGTGGAACGCCACCGCGAACAAATCCTCGAGCAGATCCCCGAAGTGGACGCCGTGATCGGCACCGGTGAGGTCGAGCGCATCCTCGAAGCCGTCCGGGGCGAGCTCTCCCGCGAAGCTTCAGGCTCGCCCGCCGCGCCGCCGACATATCTCTACCACGACCTGACGCCGCGCATCCTGGCCACGCCGCGCCACACGGCCTACATCAAGATCGCCGAAGGCTGCGACCACCCGTGCACCTTCTGCATCATCCCGCAACTGCGCGGAGGGTTCCGCAGCCGGCGGTTCGAGTCGGTGGTGCGCGAAGCGGAGAACCTGGCGCGCGCGGGCGTGCGTGAAATCACCCTCATCGGGCAGGACACCACGTCCTACGACAAGGACTTCGGCCTCGGCGACGGCCTGCCTCTGCTGCTCGAGCGCCTGGCGCAACTCGAGGGGCTGCACTGGGTGCGCTTCCTCTATTGCTATCCGAACCGCGTAACCCAGCGGCTGCTCGAGACCATCGCGAAATGCCTGAGGGTCGCGAAGTACATGGACATTCCACTGCAACACGCCAGCCGCAATGTGCTGGCGCGGATGAAGCGCGGCTCGCACGGCGATGCGTTCCTCAAGCTGCTCGAGCGCATTCGGGCCGCCATCCCAGGCGTCGCGCTCCGCACCTCGTTCATCGTCGGCTTCCCCGGTGAAACCGAAGGGGACTTCGAGGAGCTTTGCGGGTTCGTCCGCGCGGCAGAGTTCGACTGGATGGGCGTGTTCTGCTATTCGGACGTCGAGCCTGCAAAGAGTTTCGGACTCGATGGCAAAGTGGACGAAGAAACCGCCGCCCGCCGGCGCGACCGCCTGATGGCCATCCAGAAAAGGATTTCTGCGCGCAAACTCTGCCAGCGCGTCGGCCGCCGCTTTCCTGCGCTGCTCGAAGGGCCGTCAAAAGAGAGCGAACTTGTTTGGGAAGCCCGGCTCGAGGGCATGGCGCCGGAAATTGATGGCAAGCTCTACATCACCGACGTCGAGATGCATGCGGATGCGCGCGCGCCGCAACCCGGCGATATCGTCAGCGTCAAGATCACCGAAGCCCACGCCTACGACTTGGTCGGCCGCGTGGTCGAACCGCCGCATGCACCGCGCGGCGACGCCCTGGCTGGCCTCTCAGGCACAGGCGCGAGCCCTGTACCGCGAGTGGCCACGGGCGCCCCGCTGCGGATCCTGTAGGGGCGAGCTCCCGAGCCCGCCCGCAAGAGGGCCAACCACAGCAGGTTGTCCCTGCCCGGCTAAGAGGACATGAAGTGGCGTTGCCCCATGTGCAAAGAGTCGACGGATGCCGAAACGCATCCCGAATTCCCTTTCTGCAGCGAGCGATGCCGCCTGCTCGATTTGGGCCACTGGGCCAGCGAGCGCTACGTCGTCTCCGAGCCCGTGATCGATGAACCCGCCCCGGAGAAGCCCGACCCGAATGCAACCGAACCGTGAGCCAGCCGCCCGTAAGCCCCGCGTGGCCCTTCTGCTCGCCACGGCCTTCGGCCTGGGCTACTTGCCGAAAGTTCCGGGGACGTGGGGCTCGCTCGGCGGCGTCGCACTGGCGTGGGGCCTAGCAAGACTCCTGCCGCAAGGTTCGAGTTGGCACCTCTCGCTCGTAAACCCCTACCTGATCGTCGGCTATTCTCAAATTGCATCGGCGGTGGCGCTCATGATTGCGCTGTTAGGGGTGTGGGCTGCGGGCAGCACCGCGAGTTTCCTCGGCATGCCTGATCCGCAAACAGTCGTCGTTGATGAGGTCTCCGGACAGCATCTCACTCTTCTTGCCGGGCTGGGATGGAGCGCAGCGGTCAACTGGAAATATTTGCTGCTGGGTCTTATACTTTTTCGCGTCTTTGATATCTGGAAGCCGTTTCCGGTGCGGCAAGCGGAATCGTTGCCCGGCGGCTGGGGCATCATGGCCGACGATTGGCTCGCCGCCGTCTATGCCGCGCTGGGACTCTGGCTGGCGCGGGCGTTGGGGTTGTAGAAGCGGCTTTATGCCGCCATCGTGGCATGTGGCGGGATACACCCGCCGCCAGAGTGGGAGCAACTTCAGGGAATGCGTTTGGGAACCAACGGAACTCCTCGCATTGAACGTGTGACGCCGGGTGCGGCGATTCCCGGCGGCGAAGTGGCCATCCACGGCAGCGGGTTCGAATCGCGAAACAACACGCGCCCGCGCGTGCAATTCGGCGATATCGAAGGCAGCCTGCTGGTTTCCGCAGAGAACTTCCTGATTGCGCGCGTGCCGGAGGGAGCCCACGGCGGGACGGTGCGCGTGGCCACGACGCACGCCGAAAGCGCGCCCTTCCCTATCTCGCTCGGCGTGCAGATTGCCGACAACCTGCATCCGGTGGCGAATCCTGCGGTGGACGCCGAAGGCAACATCTACGTGACCTTCAGCGGCCAGCGCGGGCAGAAAGTGCCGGTGTCGCTCTACAAGATCACGCCAAACTACACGGTGAAGCCGTACGTCACCGAACTGGTGAATCCGACGGGTCTGGCGCTCGATCGCGTGGGCGTTCTGCACGTTTCCTGCCGGCACGACGGCACCATCCACCGCGTCACACCCGACGGCCGCTCGCAACGCTGGGTGGAGGGAATGGGAATTGCCACGGGCTTGGCCTTTGATGCGGTGGGAAATTTGTACGTTGGCGACCGCAGTGGCACGATTTTCAAGATCAGTCCCGACCGGGAGATCTTCGTGTTTGCGACTCTCGAGCCTTCCATCGCCGCCTACCACCTGGCGTTCAACCCGGCGGCCGAGCTGTTTGTGACCGGGCCCACGACGTCGAGCTTCGATTGCGTGTACCGGATCACGCAAGGCGGCGACGTCAGCGATTTTTACCGCGGCCTGGGGCGCCCGCAAGGGCTGGCCTTCGACCGCCCCGGCAACCTCTACGTGGCCGCCTCGCTCAGCGGGCGGCGCGGGATTGTGCGGATCACCCCGGACGCGCAAGCGGACTTGGTGATCAGCGGCCCCGGCATGGTGGGCCTGGCGCTGCTGCCCACGCGGCGCACCGTGATCGCCACCACCAACGCCCTCTACAACCTCGACTGGGAGGTCGAAGGCGTGCCGCTGCCGAGTTAGTCCGGTTGATGTCCTGCCCATGAAAGCTGAAATCATCGCTGTCGGCTCCGAACTGCTCACGCCCACACGCCTCGATACCAATTCGCTCTTCCTCACCGAGCAACTGAATCGTCTGGGCATCGAAGTGGTCCGCAAGGTGGTGGTCGGCGACGAGCGCAACCAGATCCGCGACGCTTTTCGCGAGGCGCTCGGCCGCGTGGATCTGGTCATCTCCATCGGCGGCCTCGGGCCCACCGAAGACGACCGGACCCGCGAATCCGTCGCCGAACTGCTCGGCCGCCGCCTGCAGCGCAACGATGCTGTCCTGCGCAACATCGAGGCGCGCTTCCGCCGCCTGGGCCGCGCTATGCCGGAGATCAATGCCCGTCAGGCCATGGTGCCCGAAGGAGCCCTAGCACTCGAAAACATGCGCGGCACGGCCCCCGGCCTGTGGATGGAAGCCGACGGGCATATCGTCGTCCTGCTGCCGGGCCCGCCCCAGGAACTCAGGCCCATGTTCACCGAAGAAATCGAGCCTCGCCTGGCGAAGCGTTCGACCGGCGTGAAGCTCTTTCGCCGGGAGCTGCGCGTCGCGGGCATGGCCGAATCCGAGGTGGAGCAGCGCGCAGCTCCGATCTACACGCGGCACACGGATGCGCAGACCACCATCCTGGCCTCGCCGGGCGAAATCCAACTCCACCTGCGCGTGTGGTCTAGGGACGCCGCCGCAGCCGAAAAGCTGCTGAACGAAATGGTCGAGCGGATTGCCTTGGCGCTGGGAGAAAATGTCTTCACCACCAAGGGAGAATCGCTTGAAGAAGTGGTCGCGCGTCAGTTGACGCTGAACAACGCCTCGATTGCCGTGGCCGAAAGTTGCACCGGCGGCCTTCTGGCCGAGCGCTTGACCAGCATTCCGGGGAGTTCCTCGTATTTCCTGGGCGGCGTGGTGTGCTATAGCAACCATCTGAAATCGGCGTGGGTGGATGTGCCCGCCGAGCTGATCGAGGCCAAAGGCGCGGTCAGTTCCGAAGTGGCCCACGCGCTGGCGGAAGGCATCCGCCGGCGCTCAGGCAGCACGCTGGGCCTGGGCGTCACCGGAATCGCCGGGCCAGGCGGCGGCTCCGCGGAGAAGCCTGTCGGGACGGTGCACATCGCGTTGACTGAAGAGTCCAACAGCAAAGAGCGCAGCATGCTCTTTCCCGGCGACCGCGACCGCATCCGCTGGCAGGCCTCGCAGACGGCCCTCGATATCGTTCGGCGCTATTTCCTCTACACGTCCCGATCCAAACCGTGAGCCAAAAGGTGAGGCGTTGCGCATCTTCGTGGCGCTCGACATTCCGGACAAAATTCACCAAGCCATCGCCGGCTTGATCGGGAAGCTCGACCGGACGTGTCGCGGGGCGCGCTGGGTGCGCGCCGAAGGCCTGCACGTCACACTGAAGTTCATCGGCGAAAGGTCACCGGAAACGGTCGAGCGGATTGAGGCGGAACTCGCTACAATCCGCCTAGCGGCACAAGTGGAGATGAGCTTCCGCGACGTCGGCTTCTTCCCCAGCGAGCGCCACCCGCGCGTCTTCTGGATCGGCATCGCGGGGACGCCCAATCTCGGCGAGCTCGCCAACGAAATCGAGCGGCGCCTCGAGCCGCTGGGCATCCCACGCGAGCAGCGGCCTTTTCGGCCGCATCTGACGCTGGCCCGCTTCAAGTCCGAAGACGGGCTCGACCGCCTGCGCGAGGCGCTGCGCGCAGCCGGTCCGTTCGAGTTCGGCACGACGCGCACCGGCGAGTTGCATCTTTACCGGAGCCAATTGAAGCGAGGAGGCGCCGAGTACACGCGGCTCAAAACCTTCTCCTTCGCCGCCTCCGCGGGTGGCGCGGGATGAATGTTCATCCGATCGCGGCGCACGGCTGGCTCCTTCTGGTTGCCTACCTGCTCGGCTCGATCCCCTTTGGCTTCCTGATCGTGAAGCTGCGCCAGGGGCGCGACATCCGCGGCGTGGGCAGCGGGAACATCGGCGCGGCCAACGTTACGCGCGCCGTGGGTCTGGGCACCGGCCTGCTGACGTTCCTGCTCGACGCAGGCAAAGGCTACCTGGCCGTGTGGTTCGCGGCGCGGTTCACCGACCAGAGTATCTCCTGGATGGTTACAGCGGGGCTGGCGGCGGTAGTCGGCCATTTGTTTCCCCTGTGGCTGAGGTTCCGCGGCGGCCGCGGAGTGGCGACAGGCGTGGGCGTGTTCCTGCCGATCTGCTGGCCCGCGGTGCTGGTGGCGCTGGTGATCTGGATCGTGGTCGTGGCCTTCTGGCGATACGTTTCGCTCGGCTCGATCGCGGCGACCGCCGCACTGCCCCTGCTGACGTACCTGCTCTATGCCCCGCCGCACGCGCCGCCGTTGATCGTTTCCGTCAGCACCACGCTGGCCGCGGTACTGATCATCGTCCGGCACCGGCCGAATATCGAGCGTTTGATTGCGGGCACCGAACAGCCGCTTACGCTGCGCCGTCCGCGCCCCGGCCCCGGCGGCCGGGAACCATGAAGAGAATTGCCATTATCGGCGGCGGAGGCTGGGGCACGGCGCTGGCCATCGTGCTGGCGCGCAGCCGGCGGCCGCACGGCATCACGCTGTGGGTGCATGACGCCGACGTCTGTGGACCGCTCCGCACCCGCCGGGTGAACGAAGTCTTCTTGCCCGGGTTCGAGGTGCCCCGTGAGGTGGAGGTCACCGGCGACCTGGGCGAAGCCCTCCGCGGTGCGGACAATGTGCTGGGCGTGATGCCCTCGGCTTACGCCCGGGCGATGTACACCCAGATGGTGCCGTACCTGGAGCCGCAAATGGTTTTCGTCAGCGCCACCAAGGGACTCGAGCCTTCCTCGCACGAGCGGATGACGCAGGTCATCACGCAGGTGGTCGAGCAAAAGTTTCCGCCGCGCGTAGCGGCGCTCTCCGGCCCCAGTTTCGCCCGCGAAGTGGCGCGCGGTGACCCCACGGCCATCGTCGTGGCCTCCACCGACCGCGAACTCGCCGCGAGTGTGCAGGAGGAATTCTCCGGGCCGACGTTTCGCCTCTATACCAACGATGATGTCGTAGGCATCGAGTTGGGCGGCGCGGTGAAGAATGTCATCGCCATCGCCGCAGGAGTCTGTGAAGGGCTTGGGTTCGGCCACAACACCATCGCCGCCCTGATTACCCGCGGCCTGGCGGAGATGACGCGCCTGGCTTGCGCGCTGGGCGCGCGTCCGGAAACGCTGGCCGGGCTGGCCGGGATGGGCGACCTGGTGCTGACCTGCACCGGCGCGCTCAGCCGCAATCGCAGCGTCGGGGTCGAGCTGGGCAAGGGCCGCAAGCTGGACGACATCCTCGGCTCGATGCGCATGGTTGCCGAAGGCGTAGGCACCACCGCCGCCACGATGGAGCTCGCGCGCAAGATGCAAGTCGAGATGCCCATCACCGAGCAGATGCACGCGGTGCTTTACCAGGGCCGCTCGCCACGCGATGCCATCCGCGAACTGATGGAGCGCCGCCTCAAGCACGAATAGCCCCGGTGAGGTTGTGCCTGGTACGGTTCCTCCGAACCAACCGTCGAGCCTTCTCCAAATCACGGGGCCGCGGTCGAGGGGGCAGCCTACAGTTTGGCAGCTTCCCACCCTTAGCTAATCCGCCAACCGTCGTGCTCTCAGGCCTATGCTGCTGCTTCCGCGTCTCGTAGAATCAAATGGCGATTCCAGCCGTGTGGCTCAAACGCTTCAAGCCGGCTCTTCTCGGTCGCCCGCGCATCCTCTGGATGGTGTTGGGCGCTCTCCTGCTCGTCAGCCTGCTGCCTATCGGGCTGTACCACCGCGAAGTGCTGAAGCTCAGCCAGGAGAAACTGGCGGACACCGAGCGCGTCCAGCAGACCGAGGTGACCCGGTCGCTGGGCGAGGAAGTGGAGTTGTTCGAGTCCAACCAGCACCAGCAGCTCATCAGCCAGCGGCAAATCCTGGCGCTCACCGGCCTGATCGCCGACGTGGACGACCCCGTGCGCACCCCGGAGGTGACCCGGCTGCTCGAGAATTTTGTCGCCAGCGATCCCGACATCCTCTACCTCACCGCGGTGGGCAAGAAAGCCAAGGGGACCGGTGCAGGCAACTTCCGCGCGGACCAGGACCCCTTTGTCAGCAAAGCTCTGCAGCGTGCCTTCACCACCAGCATTCAATCGCTGAAGTTCCGCAGCGACCCCTTGGCGCTCGGGCCGGATAACCGCCCGGCGTTTGTGATGGCCGTGCCGCTCGACGTGGGCGACCAGTTCGCCGGCATGTTGGCTGCGGTGGTTTCGCTCGACCGCGTCCTGCGGCGGTTGCAGGAGACCAGCGTGCGCGGCCGGGTGGTATTCGTGGTGGATCGCAGCGGGCATATTGTGGCTCATCCCGACACACGCAAATTCGTGCCAGGCGTGGACGTCAGTTCCACCTTTCAAGTCATCGCGGAGATCAAGGATCTCCCGCGGGAGCTGCGTGCTACCCAGACGGTGCGCTTCAGCACGCCTGAGAATGGCGGTCCGGTGGAGATGATCAGCACCTACAGCACCTTTCCTGAGCTCAATTGGGCCGTGGTAGCGCAGCGCAGTCTGGAGAAGGCGCGTGAGGATGCCGGCGTGACCGAGCTGAATACCCAGGCGCTGAAATTTGTGATCGTGGTCACGTTTGCCGCGCTCGTCCTCGGCTACCTGTTCGCCGTGGGAATCAGCACGCCTATCCGCGCGCTGGCCGCATCCACCCGCGCCATTAGTCGCGGCGAATTCCACGAGCGCACGCCGGTGCGCGGAGCCGCGGAAATCAGCGAGCTGGCGGAAACCTTCAACAAGATGGCCGGCGACATCGAGGAATACATCGAGCGGCTCAAACAGGCCGCCGAGGAAAACCGCGAGCTGTTCATCGGCTCGATCCGCATGCTCGCCGCGGCCATCGACGAGAAGGACCCCTACACGCGCGGCCACTCCGGGCGTGTGGCCAAGTATTCGACGATCATCGGGCAGGGGCTGGGTCTTTCCATCGAAGAGCTCGACCGCCTGCGCATCTCCGCTCTGCTGCACGACGTCGGGAAGATCGGCGTGGACGACCGCGTCCTCAAGAAGCCCGGCGCCCTGACTCCGGAAGAATTCGAGCTGATGAAGCAGCATCCCACCAAAGGCGCCAACATCATGCGCCCGGTGGGCCAGCTCAAAGAGATGCTGCCTGGCATCGAGCTGCACCACGAGCACGTGGACGGCGGCGGCTATCCCTACGGATTGCAGGGCAACGAGATCCCGCTGATGGCCCGCATTATCGCCGTGGCCGATACGCTCGACGCCGTAACCACCAACCGCCCCTACCAATCGGCCATGGACCTGGACTATGCCCTCACCCGGATCCGGCATCTGACCGGCACCAAGTTCGAATCGAGCGTGGTGGACGCGCTCGAGTCCGCGATTCGCTCGGGCAAGCTGCGCCTGAGCGCCACGCTGGTCGAGGTGTAGGCAGGTTGTAAGTGGGGGTGACCGATCGCTGATTGCGGTCGCCAGTTCTTTCGAGTTTCAAATTTCACTTCCCCGCTCGCCACCGCACTTCTGCGGTCCCCAGCGCTCTTCTGCTAGAATGATTTTTTCGGCGCCCTGCGCCGAACCCTGCCGATGATTACTCTTTTCGGAAAACCCGAGCAGACGCTGCTCGAGCGGCTGAAGGAATCCGTCGGCAAAACCCGCTCCCAACTCGCGGCCCACGTTGAGGAGCTGCTCACCGGCGAGCGACACATTGACCCTGCGCTCCTCGGGGGGCTTGAGCGGGCACTGCTTGCCGCGGACCTCGGCGTGCGGACCACCCGCGAGATCCTGGAAGCGGTCCGCGATCAAGTGGCTCGCCAGACCCTCTCCGATGGCGCGCAGCTCAAAGAGGAATTAAAGCGCCAGCTCCTGGCCATTCTGGCCGCCACGCCCGGGAGCGCAGCCGGCACCCCGCCAACGGTACCCGAGGGCGCGGGCGATGCCGCACCGCTCGCGGCAAACGCTCGCGGAGAACCTCGCGTCATTTTCATCGTCGGCGTCAACGGCACCGGTAAAACCACCACCATCGCCAAACTGGCGCATCGGCTGCGTCAGGAAGGTCGCAGCGTGCTGCTGTGCGCGGCAGACACCTTCCGGGCGGCGGCGATCGAACAGCTCGAGGTCTGGGCCAAGCGCACCGGCGCGGAGCTGGTGAAGCAGAAGCCCGGGGCCGACCCCGCCGCAGTGGTTTACGACGCGCTCGCGGCCGCACGCGCGCGTTCCACCGAAGCCGTCATCGTGGATACCGCCGGCCGGCTACACACCAAGTCCAACCTGATGGCCGAGCTCGAAAAGATGAGGCGCACGGCGGCGAAGCTCATCCCCGGCGCGCCGCACGACGTCCTGCTGGTGATGGACGCGACCACAGGGCAGAACGGCCTAGCCCAGGCGCGCGAATTCACCGCTGCGGTTGGCATCACCGGCATCGTGTTGACCAAGCTCGACGGCACGGCCAAAGGCGGAATCGTCGTCGCCATTGCGCGCGAACTCGGCTTGCCGATCCGCTTTGTTGGCACGGGAGAGAAGGTACAGGATCTGGTGCCCTTTGACCCGCGGACATTTGTCAACTCGCTCTTCGACTGAGTCATCCATGGAAGAAGCAAACCGCCCCGCTGCCGAGTGCTGGATGGACCGCGCCCTGGAGCTGGCCCGCCGGGGGATGGCGCAAGCAAGCCCCAACCCCATGGTCGGCGCGGTTCTGGTGCGGGACGCGCAAGTGGTGGGCGAAGGCTTTCACACCTACGCCGGGCTGCGCCATGCGGAGATCCTCGCGCTCGAAGCTGCGGGTGCGACCGCGCGTGGCGCGACCCTCTACATCAACCTCGAACCCTGCTGCCACATCGGTCGCACCAGGCCGTGTACGGAAGCCATCATCCAGGCCAGCATCCGCTGCGTCGTTGCGGCCATGCGGGATCCCAACCCCGAGGTCGCGGGACGCGGCTTCGAGCAACTGCGCACGGCGGGTGTTGAGGTGGAAGTTGGCCCGCGCGAGGACGAGGCCCGCCGGCTCAACGAAGCCTTCGCACGCTGGATCTCCACGGGCCTGCCTTTCGTTACCCTCAAGTCGGCGTTGACGCTCGACGGCCGGATCGCGCTACCGAAGCAGACTGGGCGTCGCACCCGCCTCGGCGGAGACCGCTGGATCACCTCCGAGGAGTCGCGCACCGAAGTGCAGCGGATGCGCCATGCCGCCGACGCCGTCCTGACCGGAATTGGCACCGTTCTCGCTGACGACCCGCTGCTCACCGACCGCACGGGCCTGCCACGACGCCGCAAGCTGTGGCGTGTGGTGGTGGATTCGCAGCTCCGCCTGCCGCTCAAATCGAAACTGGTGAAGTCGGCAGAGGGCGATGTGCTGGTCTTCACCACGCAGCCTGCGGACTCACGACGCACCCGGGCGTTGCGCCGGGCGGGCGTCGAGGTCGCGCGCGTCCGTGGCCGCGGCCGTTCCACCGATCTGCGCGCCGTGCTGGAGGAACTCGGCCATCGGGAAGTCCTGAGCGTTTTGCTGGAGGCCGGCGCAGCGCTGAATGGGGCCGCGCTCGAGGCCCGAATCGTGGATAAAATGTTTCTGTTTTATGCGCCGAAAATTGCCGGGAGTGATGGCCTGCCGCTGGCTCGCGGCCGGTCGCGCGCGCTGCACTCGGCACCGAGGTTCGAGAAGCTCACGCTGCACCGCTTCGGGCCCGATTTCGCCGTGGAAGGATACCTCCGCGATGTTTACCGGAATCGTTGAGCTTACAGGCTTCGTCGAATCGCTCGAGCGCGGCCCGGACGGCGGGCGGCTGAAGGTGCGCGCGCCGGCGCTGGCGCCTAGCCTCCCGGTCGGCAGCAGCATCGCCGTGAACGGCTGCTGCCTGACCATTATCGAGGCCAGCGGCGATGCGTTTGTCGCGGACCTATCGAGCGAGACCCTGCGGAGGACGTCGTTCAGCGAGACGAACCCCGGGGCGCGCGTGAACCTTGAACGGCCACTCACCGCGGGCAAGGAGCTGGGCGGGCACTTTGTCCAGGGACACGTGGACGGCGTCGGGCGCCTGGCGCGGCTCAGGCCTGAAGGCGACAACTGGTGGCTTTCCGTGCGCGTACCGCAAGAGCTCGGGCGCTACATCACGGTGAAGGGTTCGATTGCCGTGGATGGGATCAGCCTCACGGTCGCCGTCTGGCAACACGGTATCGTGGACCTCGCCATCATCCCCTTCACCTACGCGCACACCAACGTGCCCGGCCTGACGATCGGCGATCCGGTCAACATTGAATGCGACATCCTGGCCAAGTACGTCGAGCGGTTGCTCGAAGCACAGCGCGAGCCCGTAGCGTCGCGGCTCACGCTCGAAGAATTGATTCGCCAGGGATTCTAAGAACGGAGGGACCGCCGTGCCCGAACTCAGCGGAGTGATGGAGACCTGCCTCTACGCAGATGACTTGGAGGGCGTGGCGCGCTTCTATGAAGAACAACTTGGCCTGAGAAAACTCGGCGGCGACGATCGCTTCTGCGTCTTCAGCGTGGCCGACCGGCAGGTCCTGCTGCTGTTCAAGCGCGGCGCCACCGCCCGGCCGATTCTGACCCCCGGCGGGGTGATTCCTCCGCACGACGGAAGCGGGCCTCTGCACCTGGCGTTTTCGATTTCAACTTCAGAATTCAGCGCGTGGGAAGAGCATCTCCAAGCAAACGGCATCGCCATCGAAAGCAAGGTCCGCTGGCCGTTGGGCGGCCAGAGCCTGTACTTCCGCGACCCGGAGCAGCACCTGGTTGAGCTGCTCACGCCCGGCTGCTGGCCCATCTATTGAGTAGGCGTCTTTACTCTGGCAAGCCTTTGCTGAAGGGCCCGCGGACCAACGCGTAGGTCACCACAGCGAACACGACGAGCGAGAGCCAGCCGCCCCACGGGCCGAAGAAGGAAAGTTGCTCGGTGTGGGCCAGCAGTTTGGTAAATGAGAAGTTCTCGTACTTGAACTGCTCGGCGATGATGAACGCCACGGAGAGAACGATGGCCATCAGCGCTTCGCCGGCAATGAACCCCGAAGCCAACAGCGTGCCGCGCTGCTCGAACAGTTCCTTGCCCGCGGGCGAAAGTTTCTTCGCGGCCGCGATGCGGTCCGCCAGCCACTTCAGCGTGCCACCGACAAAAATCGCTGACGTGGTCTCAAACGGCAGGTACATGCCCACGGCAATCAGCATGGGTGCGGGCGCGTCAATCATGATCAGCGCGATGCCGAACAGGCAGCCCATCAACACCAGCCCCCAGGCCATCTGGCCGCCCACGATTCCCTGCGCCAGAAGCGCCATCAGGCCTGCCTGTGGCGCCGACAATTCCCGGCTGCCGATGTGGTAGGTCTCGTTCAGCGCCATGATCGGCAGCATCAGCAGGAACGCCACCAGCGAGACGCTGATGATCTCAGCCACCTGCATCTTCCACGGCGTGCCGCCGAGCAGAAAGCCCGCCTTTAAGTCCTGAATCAGGCTGCCCGCGGTCGAGCAGGCGATGCACACCACCGATGCGACGCCCAGCACCGCCGCCACGCCGCCGACGCCGCGCAAGCCGATCGCCACGACGAGCAGCGCCGCCACCACGAGCGCCGAAATCGTCAGGCCCGAAACCGGCTGGTTGCTGCTGCCGATCAGTCCCACCAGATAGCCGCCAATCGCCGCGAGCACAAACCCGGTGAGCGACATCACCAGCGCCAACATGACTGAAGCGCCGACCTGCCGGGTGAAATGGTAGTAGATGATTCCAATGGGAATCACGAGCGCCACAATGGAGATCAGAATCCAGAACAGCGGGATATCTACGTCCAGCCGATTCTGCGTCGCCTGCGCACCGCCGCGGGTTTGCGTCCTCAGCGCACCTCGGACCGACGCCACCAGAGACTCGCGCATCGTGTACAAGGTATAGACCGCGCTGACCAGCATCGTGCCCACTGCCAGCGGCCGCACGACGTTGTACCAGACCGTCGTGCTGAGCACGTCCCAAGGCACCGGCCCACCGCCGGGCATGTTCAGCCGCCGCGGCAAGTCAGGATCGAAGAACAGCGCGAGCGGGATCAGCACCCACCAGGCAATCACCGTGCCGGAAAAGTTGATGGCCGCAAGTCGCGGGCCGATGATGTAGCCGATGCCCATCATCGCCGGCGAAGCCAGCGGCGTGGCGTAGGGCATCCCGCCGGTGTGCGTCACCTTGCCGATCGGCGCCTTCTCCCGGCCGAAATGGCTGATGACGGCTCGCGGGAATTGCAGGAAGCCGGTTGCGGTGTCGCGGAAGATTTGGAAGCCGAGGCTGTTGGTGAAGAACTGGAGCGCGGCAGCGATGCCGAGAGAGCCAAAAACGTATCGCGGCGCCTCGGTCGTGCCCTGCTGTCCGGCCTTGACGATTTCGGCGCACGCCGTAGCCTCCGGAAACGGCAGATCGGCATCCACGCACAACGGCCGGCGCAATAGGATGATGAAGAAGACGCCGAGCAGCCCGCCCGCAAGCAGCATCAGCGTGGATTCCCAATAGTGGCCACGGAAGCTGGGCCAGATCGGCCCGGAGGTCAGCAGAAAGGCGGGGATGGTGAATGCCGCGCCCGCCACCAGCGCTTCGCCCACCGACGCCGCCGTGCGCGAAACATTCTGCTCGAGCACTCCCCCGCGGAAGAACGGCAAACGGAACACCGCGATGGCAATCACCGCCGCGGGGATGGTCGTGGCAATCGTCTGGCCCGCCTTCATCGCCAAGTAAGCATTCGCGGCGCCGAACACCGCCGCCAGAAACACTCCGGATGCCACCGCCTTGACGGTCATCTCCGGCTCACGCGATTCGGCCGGCACAAAGGGTTTGAACTCTTTGCTCATCAGCGCTCAGCTCCGAGACTTCAGCCGCCGGTACAAGATCCTGTGCTCCGGACACCGAACCTTCGACGCAAAAATGCCCCGGCCGGCTATCTGCGGGAGGAAAGAATTGCGGGGTGCGCCAGCGTTCGAACGGACCACAGCGCCGCTCACGCGGTCACGTCCAGCGCCGGGATCAGTTCATCCTGCAGGCGGAAGTTGCGCAGGAAGGGTTTGTCGGCGGCTTCGAAGTCGGTCCAGGTGCCGAAAAACGCCACGCGGGCTTCGTGCAGAAAGACAACGCGATCGGCCAGCTTTTTCGCCAGGTGCGTGTCGTGCGTCACCACGACGGAGGTCTTGCGGAATGTCTCCTTCAATTTCAGGATCAGGTCGCCGGTGTGCGCGGCCATCAGCGGATCCACCATGGTGGTCGGTTCGTCGTAAAGAATGGCCTCGGGGTCCTGCGCCAGCGCGCGCGCAATGGCCACCGCCCGCTTCATCCCGGTGCTCAGTTCGGCAGGAAGCCTATCGGCAAACTCCGCGACCTCGAGCATCTCCATCAGTTCCTGCACGCGCGATCGGACCTGCTCCGGGTGGGAGTCTCCGCGGTTTTCCAGAGGAAAGGCAATGTTTTCCGCCACGGACAATGAATCGAACAGCGCGCCCGATTGAAAGACCATCGTCACTTGGCGACGGATTTCGGCGAGCTGGTCTTCGGTCCAGTCGGTGATGTCCTGCCCGGCGACGATCACGCGTCCCGCGTCGGGTTTCAGGAAGCCGAGGATGTGTTTGAGCGCGACCGACTTGCCCACGCCGCTGCGGCCCAGGATGGCGCTGGTCTCGCCCCGGTCCACAAAGAAGCTCACGTTGTCGAGCACCACGTGGTCGTCGAACGATTTCGAGACCCCGCGGAAATCAATGTAATGCTCGCTCAACTACTGGCTCCCGTTTGGCACTGCCCGGAATACATCCCCCTCGGCCGGGCGTGCCCCTATTCTTGAATAGCGGCCGCTGAGAATCAAATGCTTTCGATTCGGCCGCTATAGGCCTTGCCGGGCGCTGGATGCCCGGCTCGCGCAGCTTCTCCTGCAAACTCTGCCCGTGCAGGCAGGCCGCCGCCGCGGTGCGGGAAACTCCTAACCGTGCTCCTTGAGCTTCCGCCTTAGATATATTTTTTCGCCCAAGCGCATTTCCGATTCCCTGGGCATCTTCGTAACCCTTTGCATATTAAGGATTTGTATCCGAGGACCGCTTGTGGTCCGACCAGAACCTGCGGGTCAGTCCCTTGACAGGATAAGCGTTTCTGCTATATTAGCACTCGCTTCAGAGGAGTGCTAATGTTGGGCACTCCGCCAGTGCAGAGTCAGATTCATCGAACGGAGGCTAACCAAAGATGGCTGTCCAGGTAACTCCCCTGCATGACCGCGTACTCATCAAGCGGATCGAGGAGAAGGAGACCGTGAAGGGCGGTATCATCATCCCCGACACGGCCAAAGAGAAGCCCCAGGAGGGCGAAGTGATTGCCGTTGGCGCCGGCAAGATCGAAAAGGGCCAACGGATCCCGCTGGACGTGAAAGCGGGTGACCGCGTCCTGTTCGGCAAATACAGCGGCACAGATATCAAGATCGAAAACGAGGAATACCTGATCCTTCGCGAGGAAGAAATCCTGGCGAAGCTCGGCGGGGCCGCCAAGGCAGCTTCCGCCAAGAAGTAGTTTCTTTTTCCCGGAGCTTCTTGAGTGAGGCGACCGGACCAGATCGAATTCTCAATCATCGAGGAGGATGAAGTCCCATGGCAAAGCAAATCGTGACTGGCGAGAATTCGCGCCAGTCAATTCTACGCGGCGTCAACATCCTGGCCGACGCCGTCAAGATCACGCTCGGCCCCAAGGGCCGCAACGCCGTGATCGAGAAGAAGTTCGGCGCGCCGGTCATCACCAAGGACGGCGTGACCGTGGCCAAGGAAATCGAACT
>Ga0207646_10000290_pt1 | contig 68792 bp, 51 predicted proteins | sample KBSK5502metaG_FD_184343 | JGI IMG/M metagenome (GOLD analysis project Ga0207646, IMG submission 184343) | Corn, switchgrass and miscanthus rhizosphere microbial communities from Kellogg Biological Station, Michigan, USA - KBS K5-50-2 metaG... | ecosystem: Host-associated > Plants > Roots >... | reverse complement strand
TTGCTCTCTCATGATTTTCTCCTGTCTGGGTCACACCACAGGAAATATCAGAGAGATGGAGTGCTTTTCAACTCTGATGAGTTGAAAAGCACTCCGAATTTGCGCCGCATTTATGCGACACGCTCTAAGTAGTAGGAGCACTGAGAGCGTAGACAATTCCCTATTCTAGATCGCCAAGAAAATATGATCGTCTATTGACGGATTCGCCTAAAGGGGATAGAGTGACGGTGACTTACCCTGAGAAGGAATCACTCTATCATAGCTTGAACGCCGAGGTTAAGTTTTACACCCGCGTTCACAAGAGGCAGCACGAGCAAGGCTTGATTTGAAACGATGAGGTGAGGACACAATCCTCAACTACCCGATAGATGAAAGCAGGAAATCGCCAACGCTTAAATTGAAGTGATCCTTAGATGGAGGGACTGATGTTCCCTACTATGGTAAATCCAAGTTGAAATGGAGATCACCGATGGCATCCTTTAACAAGATCATCATTGTAGGTCATCTAGGAAGAGATCCTGAGCTTAGATACACCCCCCAAGGAGACGCTGTTTGCAACTTTTCAGTTGCAACCTCTGAAAAACGGAAGGATCAAGCTGGGGAGCCGCAAGAGGTGACTACCTGGTTCCAGGTTACTGCTTGGAGACGGTTAGCTGAACTAGCCAATCAATACTTAGCTAAAGGCCGCCAAGTATACATAGAGGGCAAGTTAAGCCAAGAAGAATTCACTGGTCGTGATGGAAACCGTCACACAGTCTTGAAGGTCAATGCTAGTGATATTCATTTTCTCGGCACTCGGGGGGAGGAACCAACTTCGCCATCAATTCCCTCCAACCAGGCGCCTAAGTCAACGGGGCGCCCAGAGAGTGACAAGGAGACCGAGACAGACCATGTCTCAGATGACGATATACCCTTTTAAGTCTAGCGTTTATGTCTAATGTCGGCACGCCGACACCATCGCCTACCCGGGCTTCGCTAATGGCGTTCACTGAACTCGCCCATCGCCCTAAATTTCTCATATCGCCTTTCTACCCGCACCTCAGGCCGGAAGGACTCTGCTTCAACAAGAGACGATTGCAAGGCTTGACTCAGGATGGCCGCCGCCTTGTCCCAATCTTCGTGCGCTCCTCCCTCTGGCTCAGGAATAATATAGTCAACAATACCGAGTTCTAGCAGATCAGCCGCCGTGAGCCTCAACTTGGCCGCCGCCTGAGGGGCTTGAGCGGCATCTTTCCAAAGGATGGCAGCGCACCCTTCGGGAGTGATCACCGAGTAGATGGCATTTTCCAAGATATTGATCACATCTCCGATGCCAATCGCCAGGGCGCCTCCTGAGCCCCCTTCCCCGGTGACCGTCACCACAATTGGCACTGTCAGTCGAGACATTTCGCGCAGGTTGTAGGCAATGGCCTCCGCCTGGCCGCGCTCCTCAGCATCGATCCCTGGGTAAGCGCCGGGAGTATCAATTAAGGAAAATATCGGGCGATTGAATTTCTCAGCCAACTTCATTAACCGAAGAGCCTTACGGTAACCGTCTGGCTTCGGCATCCCGAAATTCCGCTCTTGGCGCTCACGCACCTGACGCCCTTTCTGGTGAGCAATGATCATCACCGGCCGGCCGTCAAACCGTGCATATCCGGCCACAATCGCCGGATCATCTCGAAACGCCCGGTCACCGTGCAATTCGGAAAAATCGGTGAAGATCCTTTGGATATAATCGAGCGCATGAGGGCGCTGCGGGTGGCGCGCTAATTGAACGCGCTCCATCGCCAGGGCAACCTGCTCTCCCGGTCTGATAATATTCATTGATTGCTGCTCTGGTTTCATGGAGGCCTCAAATTTAAGATCAGGTTCGCCACCCTGGATCTTCAATCGCCCGGAGTTAATCGTTCAACACAAGGACTGTCTCCCACTCCTGATAGATGGCTTTAATGGCTTCAGTCAGTTGACTTGTAATATTAACTCTCAGAAACTGATGCGCTCTGAGGCGGGCGACGAGACGATCTTTAGTGACGACCTCAAAGACCACCGGCGCCTGCCCCTGCTGCCCACCCAAAAGATTATCTAAAGCCTTCAACCTCTCTGCCGTCAGCGAGTCCTCTGCAACCCTCAGGATAATCATCTTGGCCGCGCGGGCTCGTGCGTTTTCTAGAGCTTGAATCTCCTGGGCGATCATGGTTGCGGCCCCCTCCTCCGACACTTCTAAACGTCCTTTGACGAGGACCGCCTGATCGTTCTGAATCAGGCTCCGGTAGCGATTAAACTGCTCGGGCCAGCAGACAACCTTGACCCCTCCGTATTGATCCTCCAAGCGGAAAAGCGCAAACCGATCCCCTTTCTTAGTGGTGCGGACCGCTGAGTCGAGGATCACACCTCCCATCGCCGCCACCTCGTGCGGGTGGTGCTCAGCGAGCTTCCCGCCATCGAGATTGGCCAGCCCCTGTAATGATTCCACATAATCATCTAACGGATGGCCGCTAGCGTAAAAGCCTAGTGTCTCCTTCTCAAAGGCCAGGACCTCTTTTCGACTCCATTTAGCAACCTCTGGTAGCACCGGTTCTTCAAAGGCCGGGGCGGCGGCGGCGATGGAAAAGAGACCCGCTTGGCCAGAAGCACGATCGCGCTGGGCGCGCGCCCCATGATCGATGGCACGATCAATCACGGCGAAGACAGCCGCGCGATTGGTTGAGACGGTATCGAAGGCGCCCGACTTGACCAAAGATTCGAGCACCCGCCTGTTCACCGCCCGTTGGTCGACGCGTTCAGCGAAGTCAAAGGCGGACCGAAAAGCCCCGCCTGATTCGCGGGCGCGGATGATGGCTTGCACGGCGGAAGCCCCTATCCCTTTAATCGCCGCCAACCCAAACCGGACTGCCTGCCCGACCGGAGTGAAGCCCTCATGGCTGGTGTTAATATCCGGGGCCAGCAGTTCAATTCCAAAGTTCTTCATCTCACCGATATAACGCACGACCTTATCAGTGTTCTCAATCTCATTCGACAGCACCGCCGCATAAAAATGCGTGGGGAAGTGGGCCTTGAGGTAGGCGGTTTGATAGGCGAGGTAGGCGTAAGCAAACGAATGGGAACGATTAAAACCGTAATCCGCGAACTGGGCCATCAAGGTGAAGATGCGCTGGGCCTTCTCCTCCAGGATCCCCCGCTCGACCGCGCCACTGATGAACTTCTCTTCATGCTTGGCCATCTCCTCCTTTTTCTTTTTACCCATAGCGCGGCGCATCAAATCCGCCTCACCGAGCGAATAACCAGCCAGTTGTTGGGCCAGCTGCATAATCTGCTCTTGATAGACCAGAATGCCATAAGTATTTTCCAGCACCTCCTTCATCTGCGGGACAATGTACTGGACGCGGCGGCGGCCGTGACGGCGCTCAATGTAATCATCCACCATGCCCCCATCAAGCGGGCCGGGACGATACAGCGCATTCAGAGCCGAGAGGTCTTCAAGCCCCTCGGGCCTGAGCTTCCGGCAGATCTCAACCATCCCTGAGCTCTCAAACTGGAAGACCGCGTTGAGCAGGCCGTCAGCAAATAACTTCAAAGCCGCCTGGTCGTCCAATGCAATGCGGGCCAAGTCGGGCCGGTGCCCTGTCTCGCGCTCGATCGATCGCAGACAGTCCTCAATAATCGTGAGGGTAGTCAAAGCCAGAAAGTCCATCTTCAGCAGGCCGGTCTTCTCAAGGTCGGACATGACAAACTGCGTGGTCAGTTCATCATTCTGGCTCCGGCAAACAGGCACAAACTCATAGATCGGCTGAGGAGAGATCACCACCCCCGCGGCATGGACAGAGGTATGGCGTGAACAGCCCTCGAGTTTCCGCCCGATCTCAATCAGTTCAGCAACTTGTGCGCTGGAGTCAATCAACTTCTTGAGGTCCGGATTCTGTTTCATAGCCTCATCAATGGAAACGTTGCGGCCACGCACCGGCGGCGGGATCATCTTGGCGACCTTTTCGACCTCCGCATATGGCATCTCCAAGGCCCGCCCGACATCCTTGATCACCGCCCGTGAAGCCATCGTCCCAAAAGTGATGATCTGGGAAACATTCTGCCGGCCATACAACTCACTGACATAATTGATGACCTCAGCCCGGCCACGAACACAAAAATCAACGTCAATATCTGGCATAGTTACGCGCTCCGGGTTAAGGAAACGCTCGAATAGTAAATCATACTGAATCGGGTCAACATCAGTGATCTTCATGCAGTAGGCCACGAGACTTCCAGCCGCTGAGCCACGCCCAGGACCAACCGGGATCCCCCGTTTCCGCGCGTAGTGGATGAAATCCCAAACGATCAAGAAATATCCTGCATACCCCATTCGCTTGATCGTCTCAATCTCATGAGTCAGCCGCTCTTGGTACCGACTCATGGGGTGCTTTAAAGAACCGCTCCCTTCGAGCGGTTGCCAAACTTCACGGCGCCGCTCCTCATATCCATCGCGGGCGACCTGCTCAAAATAGCTTTCGACAGTATGGTCAGGGGGGACTGGGTAGAGTGGCACTTGGTCAACAGCCTTGGGGAACTCCAGGTTACACATCTCAGCAATTTCAAGCGTCCGCCACAGGAGCTCGGGCACCTCCCCAAAGGTCTCCCACATCTCTGCTGCGCTCCGAAAGTAGTACTTGGGTGAGCCGTAAGTCAGCCGGTTTTGATCGTTAATGGTCTTCCCGGTGCTGATACAGAGCAAGGTATCGTGGGCCTTGACGTCGCTGGCCATCAGGTAATGAGAGTCGTTGGTGGCGACAAGGGGAATGCCTGTTTTCTTGGAGAGTTCGACCAGTGGCTTTCGGATCTGCCGCTGGGCGTCAAGCCCATGTTCTTGTATTTCTAGGAAATAGTTCCCTTTCCCAAGAATCTCCTCGAACTCAAGTGCGGCCCGCGCAGCATCCTCAAACTTATCCCGGAGTAATAATGAAGGCGGCACCCCGCTGATGCAGGCCGAGAGACCGATGATCCCCTCGTGGTACTGTGAGAGGAGTTCGCGATCAATCCGGGGCTTACGCCAAAACCCTTCGATGTAAGCGAAGGAGGAAAGCTTGACCAGATTGCGGTAGCCGGTCAGGTCTTTGGCGAGCAAGACGAGGTGATTGGTGGCCCGCTCACCCGGCGGCGTCGAAGCGCCACTCTTGTCGTGGCGGCTGCCACGGGCGATGTAAGCCTCCATCCCGATAATGGGCTTGACTCCTGCATCCCGCATCTTGTGGTAAAAAGATAGCGCCCCATAGAGATTCCCGTGATCGGTTACGGCCACGGCCGGCATCTGCAGCTCGGCCGCCCGCTTGGCCAGCGGGCCGATCTTAATGGCCCCATCTAACAAGCTATAGTCCGTATGCAGGTGCAGGTGGACAAATTGTTTATCCATATATTTAAGCGCCTTATTATAGCGACTATAGCTTTAAGCTTTTGGGAAAATGCTTAAAGCTATAGCTTATCACTCCCATTCGATCGTGCTGGGCGGCTTTGAGCTGATATCGTAAACCACTCGGTTCACACCCTGAACCTCGCTCACAATCCGGCTACTAATCCGTGCTAAGACTTCATACGGCAAACGCGCCCAATCAGCCGTCATGCCATCTGAACTTTCAACGGCCCGTACGGCAATTACACGTTCATAAGTCCGCTGGTCCCCCATCACCCCGACCGCGCGAATTGGAAGGAGCACGGCAAAGGCTTGCCATAACTTATCATACAGCCCCGCACGATCAATCTCCTCCTGAACGACGTTATCAGACTCTTGCAGCAAACGAACCGAGTCAGCCTCTACTGCGCCGGGGATCCTGACAGCGAGACCCGGGCCAGGGAACGGTTGGCGGTTAATCAACGCTTCCGGCAATCCCAATTGCCGGCCGACAGCGCGCACCTCGTCTTTAAAAAGTTCGCGGAGCGGTTCTACTAACCGTAGGCGCATCCTCTCGGGCAGGCCGCCAACATTGTGGTGACTCTTAATCACGGCCGAAGGGCCTTTGACCGAGAGTGATTCAATGACATCCGGGTAGAGAGTGCCTTGCACCAAGAAATCAACCTCACCCAGGCGGTGAGCCTCTTCCTGGAAGACCTCGATAAATTCGCGACCGATGATTTTGCGCTTCCGCTCAGGATCCGTCTCCCCCTTCAATGCCGCGAGGAACCGCTCACCCGCCGCCACCCCCCTGACCTTTAAGCCCCCATACTCGTTAAAGGACTGGAGGACCTTCCCGAATTCATCCTTCCGAAGCAGTCCGTTGTCGACAAAAATGCAGGTCAGCCGGTCCCCAATGGCCCGCGCGACGAGCGCGGCGGCCACCGCTGAATCAACCCCACCTGAAAGACCACAAACTGCCCTTCCCTCTCCCACCTGGCGGCGGATACGGTCGACGGCAACATCGACAAAGGAGGCGGCCGACCAATCGGCTTGGCATTGGCAGATTCGCCCCACAAAATTGGCGAGCATATCTTTCCCATGCGGGGTGTGAACTACCTCGGGGTGAAATTGGACCCCGTAGAGGCGCTGGGCCTCATTCTCTACCGCCCCGAGCGCACTGTCAGTAGCGGCGGTGACTCTAAAACCGGGCGGCGCGACGGCCACCTGATCACCATGACTCATCCAGGCGGGAAACTCCGCCGGCACTCCTGCCAGGAGAGCGCTCGGGCCCAAAACTCTGACTCTGGCGGCGCCATATTCGCGCCGTGACGATGGCTCGACCCGCCCGCCAAGAAAATAGCTGATCAACTGTAGGCCGTAGCAAATACCCAAGATCGGCACGCCTAGATCAAGCACTTCCCGGTCACAATGAGGGGCCCCCTCCTGATAGACTGAACTCGGCCCCCCGGAGAGGATGATGCCGCGCGGCTGCAGGCGCCGGATCGCATCCGGCGGCGTATCAAAGGGGAGGATCTCCGAGTAAACGCCCAGTTCGCGGACGCGACGCGCAATCAATTGCGTATACTGACCGCCGAAATCCAATATCGCCACGGTCTCAAATGAAGTCGCCACCAGATTGCTCCTTTATCGGATGGACAGGCGGCCAAGAGGGCCAGTCCCTTGGCCGCCTCGATAATCCTGGAGAACCGAGAGTATACGCGAGGAAGGTGATGGCGACAACTAGTAGAGGGCGGCCGGGGAAATCACCGGGCTAGGGCTCGACCGGCGCAGAGGGTGGGTGTTCTTCAGTCCCCCGCCACGGGCGTCGTAAGCGATTGAGCAAGTTCCAAATCTTAAGGACCGGGCCGTGCAAAACATAGAGCATCACGATCGCCAGCAGCACCCACTTAGAGTAGAACCATATGCCGGCCACCAGCAAGGATAGCAGGGGGAGAATGATGAATGGGCGATTACTGCTCGGGCCGACGTTTTTGAAGCTCGTGTATCTGAGTGTGCTGACCATCAGGAGGGCCAGGGAGGCCACCAGCGCCAGCAATAACCAGGTATAAATTCGGCCATCCCCCGCATCGCCCTCCACCCCGCCTCGGAAATAACCCGCCACGGGAAAAGGGAAGAAATGAATAATGGCCGCAATTAAACCGGCAGCCATAGGGATCGGCAGCCCCACGAAGTAGCGCTTATCCAATTTCGGCGATGTCCCCGGCGTCGCGAAACGCGGCGCCCGTGCCTGGACGTTGAAGCGGGCCAGGCGCAGCGCCCCGCAGATCAAGAAGAAAAAGGAGACGCCCCAGGCCAGGCCTTCCAACCCTGGGGTCGAACCGTACCCCCAGGTGTAAGCGAGCACCGCAGGGGCGAGGCCGAAGGTCACGACGTCGGCAATGCTATCGAGCTCGACTCCGAAGTCGCTGGTCGCGCCAGTCATTCTCGCAATCCGCCCGTCAAGGCCGTCGAGCAAGACGGCCCAGCCGACGGCCCGCGAAGCGTTATCGAAGAGGTGTGCAGCCTGGTCAGAGGCAGGCAGGGCCTGATAGCCTTTGACCGCATTGATCACGGCATAGAACCCGCAGAGGATATTGCCAATCGTAAAAGCGCTCGGGATCAAGTAGATGCCCTTGCGAATTCCCCGCCGCGGCGCGCGTGGCCTCAGGCCCTCACCCTCATCTCTCATGCTCTCACCTTTCCCCTGCTTCTCCCCTACTTCTCCCCTACTTCTCCGATGATCGAGGTGCCGCCCTTGACGCGGTCCCCCTGCTTGACGGTCACGCTCACCTGCGGCGGGAGCAGCAGGTCAGTGCGTGAGCCGAATTTGATCAGGCCCACGCTCTCTCCGAGCGCGACCTGATCACCGACCTTCTTCCAGAAGACGATCCGCCGGGCCAAGACGCCGGCAATCTGCTTGAAGACCACTTGCACCTGGCCATTCTCGACCGTGACTACGTTCTGTTCATTCTCAACTGAGGCGCGATGATTAGTCGCGATCATAAACTTCCCCCGCCGGTATTCGATCCCTGTGATCTTTCCGGCCAGGGGAGAGCGGTTGACATGGACATCAAAAACCGATAGGAAAATGCTCACCAACGTCCCCGAGCCAGGGTCCTCAGTGTCCAGTGGCCGGACTACCACCACGCGCCCGTCGGCCGGCGAGACAATCAGCCTCTCATCTGTCGGCGCTTCACGGTGCGGGTGACGAAAGAAGAAGGCGACAAAGAGGGCGAGCAGGAAGAACAGGGCGGCGGCGGGATAAAATCCAGGCAGGTAGACCCAACCGACTACTGCGCAGATCAGGGCGAGAACCGCTAAGGGGACCAGAAAGGGATAGGCATCACGGAGCACTTGACTCTCTCCTTCGTTTTGGCGACGACTCCAGTTTCAATTCGGGTTGGGCTCCGGCATCAAGCCGCGCCGCGTTATCAGACGGGAGTAGCCCTCTTCAGCCAGCACCGAGGGCGCAGCCCTTCACTCTGTGGAGGTATACCTCAAAGGCAGCCAGGTCCGCCACCCCCTCCGCCAAGACGGCCTCATAGATGTCTCGGCTTGAAAATCCTCGACGGTACTCCGGCCTCATCCAGCATTGCGCCTTGATCTCCAGAATCCTCAGCCGCGCCGCGGCCGTCAACCGACTTTCAATCTGTTTGAGAAATTCATCCAGCACCCGGAACTGTTTTGGGCCGATGGCCCACAGGTCGATCTTCCAGGCGCCCGCGCGTTCATCTCCGAGGTATATGCCCCAGTACAAACCATCTTCTGGTAAGTCCTCGGTCCTCGCCACTCGTTCGTTCCGGAAGCTCATCTTGGTGGGAGCGAGCAAGGCGGCAAGCTCTCCACCCAGACGAAAGAATGCGGAGAGCGGGAGCTCTTCCGTCACCAGATAGAGGTCCAGGTCTCGCCAAGCCATCAACTTCAAGGCGTAGCTCCCGGTGACCCGGACTTGCCCGACGCCCTCCAGCAACGCGTGCAGTCCCTTCCCCCACAGGAGTCCATCCGCTTCCGCCCGCAGAGCTTCGTCAAGCTTATCTAACTGAAGGCTGCCTCCACTCCCCTGAATGATCATCACCTCCGCGCTCCAACGAAAACGGGAACACCTCCGAGTGTCCCCGTTCTCTTGGATAAATGATTGTGCTTGGTGGGCTGGTCGTCAACTAGTGTGCCAGCGTGCTCGTCTTATACTTGCTGGCGATCACTTCCATTTGGTCTTTGAGGAAAAGTTTCTTCTTCTTCAGGACAGTCTCTTCGAGAAGTTCATCTTCGCTCGGATGCGGCAAAGAAGCCAGCTCGCGGAGCCGGGTCTCATACTTGCGGTGTTCACTCGCCAGCTCTCGATACTGGTCGTGGTGATCGAGCAGATAGTCCTTCAATGCCGATTCGCTAGCCGGAATGCTCATTGGCGTTTCCTCCTTGGACTTAGGATGTTGGTTGTCTAGTTATAAAGATCGGGAGTTGCATCTGCGGGCCATGGTAATACAAAGAGGTGGGCGTTTCAAGCACCATTTATCGCCTCCACCCGGCCACTATCCGTTTGGCCGACGGCGTGATCCCCGCCATCAAAGATCACCTGGATCACGACTCAGCTGACGGCGGCGCGCCGGTCGGATTCGCCCCCCAAGCCTCGCCCTCACAGACCATCACTAAGGCGTCATCCGGCGGGTCCTGGTAATAGCCGCTGCGCCGGCCGACGCTGGCAAAGCCATATTGCCGGTAAAGTGTGACGGCCGCCGAGTTGGCAGCACGCACTTCGAGGACGGCACGGATTACCCCTTGCTCGTGGGCCGCCCGCAAGCCGGCCGAGAGCAGCGTCGAGCCGATCCCCTGCCGCCGCCTGTCTGAGACGACGGCCAAATTGTGGACCTCGAATTCATCGACCACGACCCGCCCGGCGAGCAATCCAGCGATTTGACCGCCGGCGTTGGGCATCACTCCAGCCCCGCCGACGACCACCACCAGCAGAATCGCTCGTGGGTTGTTCAATTCCTGGCGATAGCTTGAAAGACTCCAGGGGCTCAAGCCACACTGCTCTTCCAGGGCCACCACCTCAGGCAGGTCTGCCTCCTGCATCCGACTCACCCTCAGTCGATCAATCGTCAGACCGGGCGTCAGACCGGGCGTCGGGCCGGGCGTCAGGCTGGGATCACTCGAGCTTCGTCTCTCCATTTCAGTTCCGCATCCGAAGGCCGTAGGTAGTAGGGGTGCGCCTCAAGGGGGATCCCCGAGTTCAGCATTCGACAGGCGAGTCGGGCGATGTGGGGCGCGAGATACGGCCGGTCACTCTTCAATTGCCAGCGCAGACTTCCCTCGACCGCGCAGACCACCCGCAGCTCTGTCCCGGCTTTGAGCGCGGCTCCGGCAATCTCGGCTTGATAGCCTGCGGCGCCATCACCGATGAAGACGACCGGGCCGGGGCGCAAGCGCTCTCGGATGCCGGCCAGAACCAGACTCGTGGGACCCACCACGTCTTGGCCGGTGACGGCCGGCAACCCTTCGGCGGTGACTTCGCGGAGGCCGCCATAGACCTCGCCACGCCCCGCATCGATCATCGGCACCACTTGGCCCGCAACCCCTGCGGCCACCGCCAAGGCATCGAGGGAGGTCACGCCCACTGCCCTGCGGCCGAGCGTGCGGGCCAGGCCTTTGACGGCGGCCAACCCTACGCGCAGGCCTGTAAAGCTGCCCGGGCCGGTGGCGACGGCGAAAACGTCTATCTGGTCCGGCCCGAGTCGGGCTATCTCCAGCAGGGTGGCGAGCCGGGCGAAGAGCGTCCGCGAGTGGGGCTCACGCGACTCCACGGCGAGAGCAGCCACGACCAGTTCCCCGCGCGCCATCGCCAAGCTGATGCGCGGCGAAGAGGTATCCACGGCCAGGATCGTCGGCTCTGGCAGTGGCGGGGCCTCGCTTTCGCGCTGGGCCATCTCAGTTTCTGAAGGCGCGGTGTTTGACATGGGTCAGAACCAGATTATATAGTGTGGATTGAAACCCTGACAAATAGGTCCACACAGCAATCAAACGGATCAAAGAAAGATGAGCCATCGGATCGAACGCATCGGGATTCTGACAGGGGGAGGCGACTGCCCTGGCCTCAATGCCGTGCTCCGCGCGGTGGTGCGGCGGGCGCTCCTGGATCAAATCCCTGTGCTCGGCATTAAGAACGGCTGGCTCGGTCTGATCGACGGGGAGGTAGAGCCACTCAATCGCCACGCCGTCCTGGGGATTCTGCCGCGGGGCGGGACGATCATCGGCACCTCGCGCGTCAACCCGCTGGAGAGTCCGGAGCGGGTGCAAAAAATCCGCGAGCATTGGGCGCGCTATGGGCTGAGCGCGGTGATCGTGGTCGGCGGCGAAGGGACGCTGCGCGCCGCCTATCGCCTATATCAGGAAGAGGGGCTCCCTATGGTCGGGGTCCCGAAGACGATTGATAACGATCTGGGCGGGACCGATTACACGATCGGCTTAGACACGGCGGTCTCGATCGTGGTCGATGCGATCGACCGCTTGCACTCGACCGCCGAATCGCACCACCGGGTCATGGTGCTGGAAGTCATGGGCCGGCACAGCGGTTGGATCGCCACCTGCGGCGGGATCGCCGGAGGAGCCGACATCGTCTTGGTCCCTGAGGTTCCTTTCCGGCTCTCACAGGTCTGCGAGATCGCCCTCCAGCGCAAACGCTCGGGACGCCATTTTTCGATCGTCGTCGTGGCCGAAGACGCCAAGCCGCACCCGGACGAAGATTTTCTCACGCCGGAGCAGCGCGACGCGATCTATCACCACGAGCGCCTGGGCGGCATCGGCCAAATCCTGGCCGAGCAGATCGAACGCTGCACCGGCATCGAGGCGCGCGTCACCGTCCTGGGCTATATGCAGCGCGGCGGCACGCCGACGGCCATCGACCGCATCCTGGCGACCCGGTTCGGGATCAAGGCTTGTGAGATGGTCATCAATGGTGAGTTCGGGTGTATGGCCGCGCTCAGGGGGCGCGCCGTCATCAGCGTCCCGCTGGCCGAGGCGGTCTCCCAAATCAAACAGGTTGACCCTGAACTCTACCGCGCGGCCGAAATCTTCTTTGGTTAACCCAGAAGGGGGCAAGGAGCAAAGCGCAGGGAGCAGGGAGCAAAGCGCAAAGGGCCAAGGGCTAAGGGGAAAGGAAGATGTTCTTCGCTCTTTGCCCTTTGCTCCCTGCTCCCTGCGCCTTCCGTCGATTATGTCATTTTCCGATAAGCCCTCGCATCTGACCCCGATGCTGAGGCAATACCACGAGATCAAAAAACAATACCCGGGCACGCTCCTGTTTTTCCGGCTGGGTGATTTCTACGAACTCTTCTTCGACGACGCCCTCCTCGGGGCGCGGGAGATGGAGATCACCCTCACGGCCCGGCACAAAGAGCGCGGGGCGCCGATCCCTATGTGCGGTGTTCCCTACCACGCTGTAACCAGCTACATCGCCAAGCTCGTCAAGAAGGGCTACCGCGTGGCGATCTGCGAGCAGGCCGAAGACCCCAAGGCTGCGACCAAACTGGTCCGGCGCGAGGTGGTCAGGATCGTGACCCCCGGGACGGCCCTCGAAAGCCAACTCCTGGAGAGCAAGCAGAACAATTATCTGGCCTCGGTCTGCGGCTCCGGCGAGGGCATGGGGCTCGCTTTGCTCGACCTCTCGACGGGGGAATTCCTCGCCACTCAATTCCTTGGGGAATCCGCCTGGCAGCGGGTCCAAGAGCAACTAGAGGTCTTCTCACCCAGGGAGTTGATCTTCCCCCATTCGCTATCACCTCTGGTCCGCCGGCAGAGTCAGCCGCAGCCGCCAGCCGGGAGTCAATCAAAACCACCTTCAATTGATCCAGCGGCTGATCGATCGGCTGATCAGACTGATCAAAACGAAGCGCCCAACCCTAGCGCCAAGAACTCACTTCAGGAGAATCCACCGGAGCCCTTTGTTTCGTTATCAGACTCTGGTCAGGCATCAGCGAGCGGGCTCGCTTTGACCCCGCTCGAAGATTGGCTGTTCGGCTACGAACACGCTGAGGCATTGCTGCGTTCCCAACTAGGCGTCTCCTCCTTGGATGGGTTCGGACTCTCCAGTCGCAGCTTCGCGGTCTGCGCCTCCGGGGCGGCGGTGCATTACATCAATGAGACGCAACGCACGCAGGCGGCCCACCTCGGCGAGATCACTTTCTTCGAACCGACAGACTACCTGGTGCTCGACGCGACGACGGTGGCCAACCTCGAGCTGACGGCAGCCAACGACGGGAACGCCGCGCACAGTCTACTGGGCGTCATCGATGAGACGATGACCGGGATGGGCGCCCGCCTGCTGCGGCAATGGCTGCTCAGACCCTCTGTCAAACTGGGCGAGATCGAGACCAGACTTGATGCGGTCGAAGAACTGAAGCATTCGGCCATCAAACGCGACGGGCTCCGACGGCTGCTCGAACCGCTGGCCGACCTCGAAAGGCTGGCCAGCAAAATCACTCTCGGCCGGGCCAGCGCCCGGGACTTGATCGCCTTGAAGCAGTCGATCGAAACTTTCCCCCAACTCCGCCGCCTCCTCGCCGAAGCCCGCGCTTCCCTGCTCCAGGTCCTGGAAGAGAACCTCGATGACCTGGATGATCTGCGCTCGCTCGTCAGCGAGTCGATCGCCGATGACCCGCCGGCGAGCGCGGGTGAGCCGGGAATGATTCGCGATGGGTATCACCCGGAGTTGGACGAGCTGCGCAACCTGGCGCACAGCGGCAAGAGTTATATCGCCGCCATCGAAGCGCGCGAGCGCGGGCGCACCGGCATCCCTACGCTCAAGGTGAAATTCAACAACGTCTTCGGCTACTTCATAGAGATCGGCCATGCGCACAAGGCCCGCATCCCGGCCGACTACGAGCGTAAGCAAACGCTCGTCAATGCCGAGCGGTTCACGACTCCCGAGCTCAAGGAGTACGAAGCCAAGGTCTTGGGCGCCGAGGAGCGCATCCTTGAGTTGGAGGTCGAGTTGTTCACTGAGTTGCGCCGCCGCCTCGCCCAGGAAACGCGGCGCATACAGGGTGTGGCCCGGGCCATCGCGCTCCTCGACGCCCTCACCTCGCTCGCTGAAGTCGCCGCCCGCCGCAACTACGTCCGCCCACAGCTCCACGAGAGGGATGAGATGGAGATTCGCGCCGGGCGACACCCGGTGATCGAGACCTTAGGCGAGCGCTTCGTGCCGAACGACCTCTTCATCAACAACACGACCGACCGGCTGCTGATCATCACCGGCCCGAACATGGGGGGCAAAAGCGTTTATCTTAAGCAGGCAGCCCTCATCATCATCCTCGCGCAGATGGGCAGCTTCGTGCCCGCTACCTCAGCGCGGCTCGCGCTCGTCGACCGCATCTTCACACGGGTCGGGGCCTCTGACAATCTAGCGCGTGGCCGCTCGACCTTTATGGTCGAGATGACCGAGACCGCCAACATCCTCAACACCGCGACGCCGCGCAGCCTCGTCTTGCTCGACGAAGTAGGCCGCGGCACGGCGACCTTCGACGGCCTCTCCATCGCTTGGGCGGTGGCCGAATACTTGCACGACAGCCCTCACCATGCGGCGAAGGCCCTCTTCGCCACGCATTACCACGAGATGACCGAGTTGGCGAAGCTGCGCCCCGGCGTGCGTAACTATCAGGTGGCGGTCTCGGAGTCGAAAGGTGAGATCGTCTTCCTGCGGCGGGTCGTCCCTGGCAGCGCGAGCAAAAGCTACGGAATCGAGGTCGCGCGCCTCGCCGGGCTGCCGCGCACCGTCGTCGAGCGGGCGCGGGAGATCCTGACCAACCTCGAACAGAATGAGCTAGACTTGACGGGCAAGCCGAAGTTCGCCCGCCATCTCAGAAAACCGAGTGTGAGTTCCGGTCAACTGTCGTTGCTCGACACCTGCGACGAACCACCTCAGTCAACTGAGTAGCTCAGCCGAAAACTTCCCGGCGAGGCGCTTGGCATCAGTCGCGGTGATGCTGGCGAGGTTCGCGGGTAAGCTGGCGCCAAATCGGGTGGCTAGGCTCATGCCTTTAAGGGGTAGCAGTAGGAGGGATCTTGAGTTAATTCCCCGTATCTGACAATGAAAGATAAAACGCGTTATCTTTCATTGTCATAGGGGCAGTATAGCCCTTCTGCGAGGGGCGTCAAGTTGGATGGAACGTGGCGCCTGTGGACAAGGCAGGGAACCGACTACGGAGAAGGGATCGCCAGCGAGATTCATTTATAGGCGTCAACCGGCGGCTGATACTGCCAGTATGATTGCCGTCCCGGATGCGGCCCTCTTGCCACGTCGAGATCGTCCTTGCCCTCCTCAACCAATGCTATCGCCTCCCTAAAGCAGGCGACGAAGCTGGGCGCGATCCCGTACTCGGCGCAAGCAGCCCGATGCCGGCCAACGATCTGGTCAACGCGCCGGCGGCCTTCAGGCGCGAGTCGGTCGTAGCGTTGCCGGTCGATGTCTCCGGATTTTGCGGGTTGCCCCCCTAATGACTGACGAACATTGCGACCGGATGACACCTCGGCCACCTTGTCTTTCTTCTTGCGCGGGGCAAGAGCTGGGGACTAATCAGTGGCGTGATCGCGGCAAAGAAGATTCAATGGCGAGAAGGCGGCAACAATTAATCAATTGAGTGAATTAGGAGAACTTCTATCATGCGCCCCTGAGGAGGGGAATACAAGGAAAAGCCCAGCAAGGCATTATCGCCCTCACTACCCGGCCGCCATTTAGTACCACCCATTCGCTATCCGGAGCAGAATCGGTTACTATCACTGACCGCAGCAGGCGCCATTCGAAGTAACGGTCAAGGCTGAGTGAGACTCCGAGTGGCAGTAGAAGTAAGATCGCGAGGGAACATGCCAGTTCGTCTATTCGTTGGGAATCTTCCTTATAATGTCACTGAAGCGGAGTTGCGAGAGCACTTCTCCGCCATCGGCCCCCTGGCTTATGTCTCTCTCCCGACTGATCGAGAAAGCGGTCAACCACGCGGCTTTGCCTTCGTTGAGTTCCACGACCGCGCTCAGGCCGAAGAGGCCATCCGCCGTTTCAACCACCAGCCTTTTAAAGGCCGCCCGCTCGCAGTCAATGAGGCTCGCGCGAGGGAGGGCCGTCCCCAGACTAGTACACCACTTCGATTGCCTAGCCCCAAGTCAACTGCAGCATCAGAGATGGTCGATCCGCCGCCGCCCGGCGGCAAGCCGAGTCACAATTTTGGCCCTGATGCCTCACCACATCGCCACCGCAGCAAAGGGAAGGGAGGGCCGAAATCTGAGCGCGCGCCAAAGGGACCCATGCGCGAAATGGTCAGAGGGCAGTTCTTTGGCGGGGATGATGAGGAGGCCGACGATGAAGAATTAAACGGAGAGGACGTGGACAATGGCGAAAGCGAGGAGGAGAGCGCAAACCAGACTTAGCACGGGTTGTAGTTTTGGCCGCCTCTGCCTTCAACCAGACCTGGAAACAAGCACCGAGGACTATGTAGAATGGCGAAAAAATCGACGACCTTTCAAAAACGGGAGAAGGAAAAAGCGCGCGTCCGGAAACGACAAGATAAAGAAGCGCGGCGACTCGAATCAAAAGAGCGGAAGGCAAACCTCACCGCCACGGTTGGAAGTGAAGACCCGGACATCGCCGGTATCCGCCCTGGCCCTCAGCCCTTACCGGAGCAGTGGGATGACCCATCATCACAGCCGGGTAGAGATCGGGCAGAAAGTGCCGGATGATACTTGATAAGTGGTGTTGAGATGGCGTGAATTCGATCTCGCCTTGAAGGATGAGAGAAGGAAACCGCCGGAACAATTCCCGTTCAACTTTTTCATCAGCCATTAGTCAATGGAAAAGAACTCAACCTCACCCTTTAGCGAAACCAAGAGTCTCTTGGTCCGGGTGATTTCCTGTTTATCTTGCTCATCGGCACCGAACCTCTCCAGGTGCTGGAGCAGCGCCTTGAGGGCGAGACCATACTGCGCTCCCACCTTCAGACACTCGCGGGCGGCTGTCCTCCCTTGCTCACCTCGCCGGTTGGGGTCGTGAATCGTCCAGTAATCACTCTGCGCCTGGGCAAACGACATGGCCTCGCGATAGACTTGGTGTTGGAGCTGGAGCAGTTCAGGGTTCATGTTTGACCTCGCTTCCTGGTACGGTTTAGAGCTCGCCTTTAAGGAAACAGAGCGGAGCTGGTGTTTCCGCTCGGCTCCCCTCAGCTCGGGGATAAAAGGAAAATGGCCAGAGCCAAATTACTCAAGGCCCTGACCATTCTTCCGAAGATCGATTATCGTCTTCGCTCTCGCGGGTAGACCTTAGTACCGGCTGCCGCCACCGAACCCGCCGCGGCCGCCGCGGGCTTCTTTCGGCTTGGCCTGGTTGACCTTGAGGTTGCGGCCGTTGAGGTCCTTCCCATCCACGGCCTGGATCGCGGCCTGGGCCTGCTCATTTGTGGACATCTCGACGAACGCGAAACCGCGCGACTGCCCCGTGTCGCGGTCGGTAATGAGGCTCACCGAATCGACCTGACCCGACTGGGTAAAGAGCTCTTCAAGGTCTTGCTGGGTGGTCTGGAAAGATAGGTTCCCGACATAAAGTTTACTGGACATATTTTCTCCGTAAATGAAGCGAAGCGAGCGAGCGCAAGGCAGGAACGGTTCCCAGCTAACGACATCGGCACTCAAATTTCAGAGTGGCTTCGTAGAGTTGATAATTACCTGCTCCGTGAAGCGACCGATTGCACAAGTTCGTACCGATGAACGAGCCAACACCGTTGATGCTGCAGAGTAGGACGATGAACACTCAAGCATCATATCATCAATCAGGTGAGGTTCCTAGTGCAACCTGCACACCCAGTCGCAATCAAGGGGAGACACAAAACCCTCTATCAGACGCCAAAAAGGGAGCTGTCGAGAGGCTCCCTTTTTAACTCTACTGATTAGCGAGCAGGCGAATCACCGACGCGCGGCTGATCTTGGGCTTGCGGGCGATCTGTGATTTGTTGAGGCCTTTGCTTGGCGCTGGAGCCAATCTCTTTGACTTCCTTGGCAATGGTCAGCTTGCGCTTCCTGGCGTAGGCACGCATCGCCTTAAGTTGGAGCGGGAGTGTTTGCTGGTCGTGGGTGGAGACTCTGGCGTAGAGGGCGGCTTTCATAGTTTAGGGTTATATCTGGTGTCCAAAAGTCTGGTTTTTGGACATCTGGGGTCAGTGTAGCAGATGGGGAGCGGGGGTCAAGAGGTTTTACAATCTCCTTTTTACAAGGTGATGGTGCCGGTTATAATAAGCGACGTTTTCAAGAAACCCTTGACCAGGAGGATGCTTGTATGATGGGCTTGTTCGTCAGCGCGTCACTGTCTCTTGCCGTGCTGGTTGCCTCACTGACCCCGGCTTACTCGCAAACGCCACAGCCTCAGCCGCAGAACCCGGCAGACGATGTCATCAGACTGAATACGGAACTCGTGGTGCTGGATGCTCAGGTGCTGGACAATAAGACCAGAAGGATAGTTTCCGGCCTGCGGAAAGAGGATTTCAAACTCTATGAAGACGGGGTGATGCAGAAAATCACGTATTTCAGCTACGATCAGCGGCCACTCTCAATTGTCCTCCTATTTCAAACCCTCGGGACTGCTCAATGGGTGATTGATGAGATGCAGAAAGCTGCTCTCGCCACCCTTAATCGTCTGAAGCCGGAAGATGAAGTGGCGGTCGTGGCCTTTACGAATGAGATTCGGCTGGCCCAGGTCTTCACCCAGGATCGCCAGCGGGTGGTGGACCAACTGGCTAAACTGAAGGACAACGCTTATGTTGCCGACTCAACCCTCCTGAGCCAGCTCAACGGGTTTTCATGCATCGGAGAAAGTATCTATCAGACCGACTTGTACCTTCAGGAAAGTGCCCGCCCGCTGAGTCGCCGGGCGATGATTGTCGTCACTGAAAATTACCCGATAGATGCTTTCCCCCCTCATTCGAAAGGAGAGATCACTCGGCAGCTTCTTGGATCTGGCACGGTGGTTTTCGGGTTGGTTGCGGACAGCTCCCTGGTGCGAACGATCAAAACTTTGGAGATGCTCCCGCCGAATATGGCAGGGAAGATGGTGACTAATGCCATCTTCGGAACTGCGGGGAAAGTCAACACCTATGCGAAGCCAACTGCGGGGCAGGTGATGAGGGCCGGGAAAGAACAGGTAATTGTCAGACTCACCGAACTAATCACCCTGCTGAGAGAGCAGTACAGCCTGGGGTACACTCCAACAAACACTCGGGCCGATGGCCGCTTTCGCCGGATCAAAGTAAGGCTGACTCCCCAGACAGAGAAGCGGTTGGGTGGCGTGGCCATCAGGACGAGAGAAGGATACTACGCCCGCAAAAAACCGGGCGGCACTCCGAAGCAGGCCGACCGCTAGCACATCTTGCCAAACTCATATAGCATCTGGTCAAATCGCTATGTCCTGTTTTTACACGTATGTCGGGTTGCACAATCTTCTTTTTATAAAGTGGGTGCAGGAACTGTCAGGAGCAGGTAAAGTGTGACAAATAGGGGGTGTCCAAAAACCCCTCCAAAATTTGGCTCAAAAAACTGCGGTTTTATTGGGGTTTTTCGATGGTGATTTGGGGTGTGCAATAACTACAGATTATCAAGGGTCTAATTGTCTTTGAGCATTGCTTTCGATCCGAGGTGCTGTTTGAGCACTCTCCTGACTGCCTCAAGCAACCGTTCCTCTATGATTCGCTTCGGTAAGGGAACTGCGGCCACACTTGAAATAAACAAGTAAATATGCAGCTTGGTCTCGACAGCTTTCCGAATTGCCGCCCACTTTAGATCAGAGTTGTACAATGCGCCGCTGATGCTTACCCCTGAATCCCCCAACACAAAGGTTTGTGATCCACCAATCAGTCGGTTCTTGAAACGAACAAGCAAAACGATTAGCGCCATAAGTATGGGAGTGAATCCAATGCAGAATAGTGCGGTGAGGATTTCATACCACTGGGGATATCCACGATAAATGACACTAAGTGCAAGAAGTACCAGGCCAGTAATCGGAAACGGCAAGTTTAAAAATAACTGAAGATACGACCGCGGAATGAAATCAAGTATTGCCAAATATTGATCCAAAAACTTTGGACTATAGGTAAAACTCACTTCTTCCATCATCAATTCTGCGGCTGTTTTGAGCTAACCGATCTACAGTGATCAGAGCAAGTTTAAGAAGCTAAGAACTGATCGATTGCATTTTACTGATCGCTGAAGATAGATGCAATCTTTTACTGACCCCGCATTCTGGGGCGGTGCTAACTCGGCACATCGTGCGAGGCGCTTTCAGAAGCCGAGCGCCGGCGCCTGTCGTAGATATAGGTGTTGGTCACGTGCCGGTGGCCGAGCAGGTCAGGGACAAGCCCCCTCTTGCAGATGTGCCCAAAATCCAAGTTTTTTGGCAGGGTAAGCATAGCACGGTGAGATGATTCGTCAAGGCGGGGGCAGGAGCGCGCGGTGTGGGTTTTTCTCGATAACGCCAAAGTAAGCCGCTAAAACTCACTTTGACCTCACCTCAGCCAACCGGATTGAAGCAACCCATAGTTCCCTCCCAAGCCTTCCTTGCCCAAATCGACCAGCTTGCCAGACACCAAGACCTGCTGGCCGCCGAACGGCGCTAACCGCTGCTCAACCTTCGCCGCGTAGACGGGCAGTGGACAGACAACAAGGGGAGCAAACGAACCAACACCAGACTGCTGGTGCTAGCTCACGGTAAACTGCGGGTGGCACCTTCATCCACCCGCAGGATACTTCGATGTTTGGATTCCGAGGGAACCCTACCCGCTGACCCTGGTTGACTGGCCTCGGCAGCAGCAGACGAGTAGTCACTGCTACCTGGACCGCTATCCCTGATTCATCAACTACACCTTCCTCCGGCCCCGCCAGCCTGAGGCGCCGGCCAGGCTCAGCAGCCCGCCGCCCAGTAAGATCAAGGTGGCTGGCTCCGGGATGGCTCCCGACACCGCCCCTGAGGTGTAGGTCAGCACGGCGCGGATGCGCGTCTCGTTCGGGTCAATCGGCGTGTTGACCGGCGTGAGGGTCTCGACCGTCAGGGTAAAGCTGCCGGCGGTCGGTGAGGTGAAGCTCAAGGTCGTCGGGCTCAGCCACTGGACAGAAGTGCTGGAAGCGCCTTGGACAATGGTCCCACTCAGCGTCCCGGTGAAGGTGACCGGGTTCGGGGTCGCGTCAGCAGGCACCGTGAAGTTGACCGTCAGGGTGAAGGTGGCGCCGGAGAAGCTCGGGGCGCCGACCACTGTCCCCGAGGGAGTGGCAGAGTTGGACTGGAAGATGCCCAACGTGATGTTGGCTGATTGGCCAGGGGCGAGCGCGGCCACCAGTTCGGGGTTGCTGGAAGTGAAGGTGATGGTGGAACTGGTGCCTGCCGCACTGCCGGTGCCAGGGCGGGTGATGGTATTGCCGGAGGCGCCACTCCCACCGAAGGTGCCGGTGGTGGTGGCGTTAAAGGTTTGGACCGGATCGGCCGCCGCGCTGGTCACGCCGACCAGTAAGACGACAGCCAAGAATGAGACGCAAGGGGAAAGGCGAAAGAGGAAAGAAAAAACTTTCGCCTTCCTCCTGGTTCCTTTCGCCTCCTTGAGGGCTCCGAGGGTGAGGAACTGCCTGATGGTGTGCATCCGTCTAACCTCCTCTCAAACTGCACTACGCTGCTTCATCCTGCCGGGAGATGAGGTGTGGTGAGATGCAGAGATATACGTTTCCTAGGCCTTGATCAAAGCGTGAGAGGCCAAGACCTAAGCGATCACAACTATGGGTGAAGAGATTGGCCGGCTAGCAATCGAAATTATAGAAGACAGGAGCTATCCTAGCCATCTGCCGGGAAAATGCAAGGAAAAAATGAAATGATGAGGAAAAAGGCAAGAGAAAAAGCCCGCTTGATGGCCAACACTCAGCGGCGGCCATAGCTCATGCCCCCTCAGAATGTGAGCGACGCCGGCGTGGAGACTCTGGCGGAGAGGGCGGCTTAACCTCGAACAGAATGAGCTCGATTTGACCGGCCAGCCGAAGTTCGCACGCCATCTCAGCAAATCGAATGTGAGTTCCAGTCAACTGTCACTGCTCGACACCTGCGACGAACCATCTCAGTCAACCGAGTAGCTCAGCCGAAATCTTCCTGGCGCGGTGCTTGACATCAGCCGTGGTGATGCCAGCGAAGAGCGCGGGTAAGTTGTCGCCGGATCGGGCAGCTTAGGCCCGTTACCTTCCATGGAAGGCGTCAGGGAAGTGATCGTGGATGAGGGTCACGGCACGCAGGCGCAGTTCCTGCCAGTGCCAGGACTTATGTTCATCAAATTTCCGAGAAGTACTTGACACATCCAAGGGACTCGTTCTAGGCTCTACGCGGGTTAGGGTTATTAGCTCAGTTCGGCTGATCTGACTTCTCTTCGTGGTGAGATCTAAACCGTCGCCGTCACGGGGTGCGGCGCACGGCTGAGAAACTTCAGGCGCTTACCAGTTCTTCCATTTTCATTCAAGTAGTCCATTCCCTTGTCGATAGCTGACGGCAGCGGAATGGCCCTCATTGTTTTGCTCCTTTGGTACCAAAGCGCGGGAGGCGTGTGTCACCCGTGCAGGTTTAACTGCTGCCGACACCTGTGAGCGTAGCTTGCAGCTCGGCCGGCAGCCTGCTTGCGAGCAGCAGCCTTAACAGCAAGCAGATTCAACCAAGGAGCAAGAAATCACTATGAGCAGTGCTCAATCGAATCTGACGCCACCAGCCGCCCAAATGCAATTCGTTGAAACTCTCCTCCCTCAAGTCCAGACAGCAGTGCGCCGGGCCTGCCACAAACACCGTCATCAAGCGGCCCAAGATGAAATCGAGGAACTCTCGCAGCAGATAATTTTATTACTCATGGAGAATGACTGCCGCCGCTTGCGCTCATTTGAGCATCAATCTTCCTTTCAGACTTGGCTGCGGGCAGTGGTGAGAAACCACGTGAGCAATCGCCTGCAGCGGCAAAAAGAGGCGGAGAGCCTGGAAGCATTGGCACTTGAATCAATGATCCATCAGCCCATCCAGGAAGCAGAGCTGATGGCGGCAGAAAGACGGAAGCATCTGCGAGCCGCCATCGCCCAACTCACCCTCCGTGAGCAGCAAATCTTAGGACTGTGCTTCGGCTCTGAGGTGAATACCGCAGTTGTCGCCGCCTTGATGGGAACCAGCGTGGGGATGATCTATCAACACAAGCATCGCATCATTGCTAAGCTGAGGAAGCTACTCACTGTCGAGCCAGGCAGTTGAAGATACTTCCGAAATTAATTTTCATCGGAGGGTAAGATCTTTCCGCGAGCTGTGTCTAAGTGAGTAGAGGCACAAATTGAGCCCAGAGATTACTGCCTCAAATAGGTAGCAGTGTGCCTTGCAGTTAAATTGAGCCGAATGACAACAGTGCCCTTGATTCAAAGTAGGTAATATCACAGAGCGCCAACTCGGCCACAACTGCTTCAAGATTTTCAATTTCAAACGGTGCTCAGCCAAAAACCAGTTTCTTTGCCAACCTGCTATATATCTCAAGAGGAGGTATGACTATGAAGAGATTGTTAACGTTCTTAGTGGTAGTTGCCCTAGCATTTTTTTTAGCCGCTGACTCCCTACAGCCCACAATGCATGGCCAGGGGCAAGAAGACCCTCGGGAAAAACTTTACAAGGGGAAGATAGATAAAAATAAGCTTCCCAAGGATAAGTTCCAGAAGGGACACCCTGATGCAATCCCAAATGAGTATGTAGTGGTGTTCAAGGACTCTGTTAATAAGGCTGATGTTGCGGCCTTTGCCGATGAGCTAACAAAAAAATTCGGTGGCGCTATTAAAGATAAGAACAAAGATATCTGGACCAACGTGTTAAAGGGCTTTGCGGCCACGATGCCGGAGGCAGTAGCGCTGGCCATGAGTCAAGATCCACGGATCGACCATATCTCAGAAAGCACCAAAATACGCCTTCTAGGAGTCACAGACCCTACGATACAGGCAAAGGAAAAAAAAGCACTAAATCAAAAAGAACTCTCAGAAGAAGGCGAAAGTCAGCAAGGTAGCCGCCCGCAAAACGGCACGGGATACGCCCCCGAAGATACCCAAATCGACTTCGTTAAGTACAATCTTGACCGTATTGATCAGATCAATTTTCCCCTTAACCTCCGCTACACGTACTACAATACTGCCTATGCCATTAATGTTTACACCATCGACACTGGCGTTAACTTCAATCACCAGGAGTTCGAAGGAACGCGCGCCTTCTTGAACTATAGCTATTTCAGCGATGGCCTCGCTGAATGCGGAGGTCATGGTACAGAAGTGGCTAGCTTGGCTGTAGGAAAATATCTTGGGCCAGCTAAAAAAGCGAACATTCTGGCCGTCCGAGCTTTTGATTGTAATGGTAATATTACTAAACCAACCCTTATTTCTGCAATAAACTATATTGCAACCAATCACATTATCCCTTGTGTCGTCAGCATGGCGTATACCAGCTACGATCCTAATTATCTGAACACAGATATAGACCAAGCCGTCTATAATCTCATCCACACCTATGACGTTGCCACTTTTGTTGCGGCAGCATGGTCTTATGACGGTAGCATAGTGTACGATCAATCTAACTATACACCAGGTAGAGTTTCTGGGACCGTGACTGTAGGGATGACTGATAGCTCAGACCAAAAGGTGGATTACAATAACGCTCCACCTTACCGGCAATCCTATGGCTCCTTCATCGATATTTATGCCCCCGCTGGCCCAAACCGGACTACGAGCTACCCTCCCGACCACACTGGCGTGTCAGTTGCATACGGCTCTGGAACTAACCAATATTTCCATAACAGGGTCGGAACCTCCTATGCAACTCCGTTGGTGGCTGGGGTTGGTGCGCTATATCTAGACAGTAATCGTTACGCACACTGGTATCAAGTAAGGGATGCGGTTTTAAGTTTTGGAAATCGCGGGAAACTATCAAACCTTAATACAGGCGATAACAATGTCCTGCTCTGGGAGCTCTTCGGTATAGTAGGCAACCAGAATGCAGCAAGCTACGCGGCGGGTACAGCTCCGGACAGCCTGGCAACACAGGGCGCCGTTTATACTAATCCATTAACAGGCGCATCTGTAACGCCAGACTCTTTAAAGATTGAGGATCCAATTACGGGGCAAGACATTCCTGCCCAAACAACATATCTTAGCTCACAGCAAATTAATTATGTTGTCCCGGCTTCTATTGCGGCCGGTTATGTCACAACTACTAGAGCCTACTTAGGTACCCTCCTAGTTGGTCACGGTACAGTTGTTGTTAATCGACTAGCGTCAGCTTTGTTTTCTGCTGATAGCACCGGGCAGGGGCTGGCTTCTGGGCAACTCCTCAGAGTGAACAAAGCCGACCCGACCCAACAAACTTATGACAATCTCACGACCGCGGGGAATACTTGGGACCCGAATATAGAGGATGCTTACCTTATTCTTTACGGGACCGGATTCCGGAGGCGCAGTTCTCTGTCCTTAGTGACCTGTACGGTGGATAATATCTCTGTGCCAGTCACCTACGCCGGAGCACAAGGATCGTATGCTGGGCTTGATCAAACCAATATTGGGCCTTTGCCACAAAATCTCAAAGGCCACCTTGGAGCCAATGTTCGATTGTCTGTCGAAGGCCAGATCGCGAATATTGTGAAGGTGTATCTGCGGTAAGATTGAGTGAGTTCGTAATGGGAAATGCCTCCTGATCTGGTAAGACGTAATATTCTCACGGCTCCATCTCGCTCAGGAAGGTACTCCTTAAACGAAACCCCATGTATTCGGAAGTGCCGGGAAATCCAACCCCTGCGTCCGTGACGCAACGCTTATAAGCGTTCAGATCCCTCCTGAGCGCCTGCCGTGTCAACAAGCGGCTACAACACGGCCATGTTTAATTCCGCCTGATCTTTCCCAATGCTTGTGAAGCGCTCTCCCGGACACCCTTGCTCTGATCTTTCAAAGCTTCCATAAGGGCTGGGATCGCCTCTTTGGCTTCTAGACCGATCTCTCCCAGTGATTCAGCGGCATTCATACGTATGCCGTCATACCGGTCCAGCAATAATTGAATGAGCAGAGGCACCGCCTCTTTAGCCTCAGGGCCAAAGACTCCGACCGCGTGTGCGGCGTTCGTGCGCACTCCCACGTCCCGGTCCTTTAAGGCCTCAGTCAGGGCCGGGACAACCACTTTCGCCTCCAACCCTGGGGTGCCTAATCTCCAAGCTGTTTGACTACGAACCACCGGATCCGGAGCCGTCAATAATGCGAGCAGTGCAGTGGTGTATTCAGCCTTATCTGCCGGCGGCTTCCCTAAGACAGTAAGCACAGGATCGACTGTCACACTTGATGGGTCAGTCTTTTCCAGGAGCGAAATCTTAACATCTTCTGCCACATGATCAACCCGTGGATCTTGACTGAGTGCAATGGCTGCGGTCTCAGACATTTTGATCGAGAAGCCCTTGAGGGCAGACTTCCATACAGACCCGAGTTTCCCGCCATGAATCTGCGCCAGCTCGGCCGCAATTGAGTCAATTTCTGAAGCGGGGATGTTTTCGTTAAGAATGGCGATGTACTGATCGGGGATAGCGTCAGGGTGGCCTTTCCGAAACTTCCCTTGAGGGAGCCTGTCTTTCTGGACAGGGGGTTTATAAATCTTTTCTCTTGGGTCTTGATCTTGAGCTTGGATAAAGAAGGCCAGTGGACCAATGGTTAAAGCGAACAGAAATAGCACTGTGGGTACTCTCTTCATAAGCCCTCCAGATTTCTAAAGTGAGGCCGAGAAATGGCATTATGCCTTATAAGGCCTCATTTATAAAGTGTGGCGAATCGATTTCACACCCAGGCGTGAGCGTATCTGTCATTACTTCATCTCAATTGAATCGGGACCTGGCCAAAATGCACCTAAAACCACATATCAAGTTTACCGCTAGACTTCAATTTGGCAAAGATCAAATATGATTTGAAGGCTACGGGGGAATTGCACCAAAGAAGGTTGCTCACAGACAGGCTCTACTGGCTACGAAAAGAAAAAACCGCCTCGTGCGGCGGGTGTCCCAAAACCCTTCAAAAAATTGGCTCAAAAACTGCAATTTTATTGGGGTTTGGGGGCGGTGAATTTGGGTGTGTAATAACTACCGTTTTGGGGTAGGGTAAGCATAGTATGGTGAGGTGATTCGTCAAGGCGGGGCAGGAGCGCGCTGTGTGCTTTTTTCTCGATAACGCCAAAGTAAGCCGCTAAAACTCACTTTGACCTTACCTCAACCGACCGGATCGCAGCGATCCATAGTTCCACCCTAAAGCCTTCCTTGCCCAAATCAACTAGCTTTCCAGACACCAATACCTGATGGCTGACAAACGGCGCCAACCGCTGCTCAACATTCGCCGCGTAGACGGGAAGTTGCTGGCCTTCGGTCACCAGGGTGAAGCTGAGCGCAGCACGCGTCGCAGGCCCGAGCGGGCTGTCACGTCGGCGCAGCACTCCACGCCACTGCTTCTCCGGTTCCGGGCGAGCTTGGTACCATTCGGCCTCGGCATAGATCTTCGTCACGTCTGTCCCCTGCCTGCTGGTCGGTGAATTTACGCGGGAGCACTTGGAGTCAGTGCCCCCGCCGAAAAAGAGCAGACTGGCTGCAATCACCGACAGGAGGAAGCGACGCCCTCCGGTCGGTTGGTTCCTCAACATAGGCCCTCACGACAGACGCACGTGCGCCGCCCAATAGACCGTTTGCGAGCCGGTCGGCACGTTGTAGCCGCGGATGCGCACCTTCCACGTCCCAGGCGTCACCGACCCATAGACCCGCGCCCGCTCGAAGATGCTCGGGATCGAGATACTCGACGCCCGGACCACACCACTCGGATCCACCAGCGACAGGTCGATGTCATTATGCGACTGAGCGGGTGTCTCAGGCCACCACAAAGCGCCGTCGAAGGTGTTGGGCGATCCGCCGCTGATATTCAATGGTAGATCGCAGACCAGCCCGTTGGTGATCGTCACCTTGCCCCACCAGGCCCAACCGTCAGTCGGCAGACGCAGCGGGCCGGCCCCGCTCGTGTTATTGAACGGGTAGGGCTGCTGGCCCGAGAGGATCAACTGCGCATAGACCTGTCCCGGGTCGATACTGAAGCTCGTGCCTCGCAGCCAATTGCGCAAGAGCGTGGCCGCGCCGGCCGCGAACGGCGTCGCGCCGCTGGTGCCGCCGAAGTTCTGGAAGGCAGTGTCGGAAGCATTGCTCGCCGTCTCGGCATTGGTCGGAGCCTGAAGATCCGGCTTGTAGCGATTGTCCGGCGCCGGGCCGCGGCTTTGATAACTCTGCTGGGCCTGCGTCTGGACATCGATGGCGCCGACGCCGATCGCCTTGTGAGCGTTGGCCGGCGTGTTGACGGTGCTCGCGGCGGGGCCGTTATTCCCGTTGGCGGCGATGACGACGGCCCCGGCATCGAAGGCGTTATCGGCCGCCGTGGAGATGGTGCTGGTGTCGCTGCCACTGCCCTGCATCTCGGCCACGATCACGCGGTCGAGCACGGCGACGGCCTTCTCAAATGCCTTGACCACTGCGGTCCCGTTCAGCCCACCGCAAGAGTTCGGGTAGACCTTGAAGCTATCGAGGGTCACGCCGGTCACGCCGCGGAAGGCCGTCCCTTGGTTGGCATTGGCCGTGATGATCGCGGCGGTCGAGGTGCCGTGATTCCAGCAATCGTCGTTCGGGTTGTAGCCGGCGCCGGAGAGGATGCAGTTGCCCCCGCCATTGACGCAGTCGAACCGGAAGGCGATATGCGAGGGGCTATTGAACTGCGTGTGCGAAAAGCGCAGCCCGGTGTCGAGCAGGCCGATGTAGCCGCCCGTCAGGCCGAGATTGAAATAAGGATCGGTGACCATCAGCCCCCGCCCGTCGGCCACGTCGTCGTTCGGGTTGCCATTCTGCGGCGGCTTCTCGCCGGCGTCTTGCGGCTCGAGGTAGAGCACATCCTCGCGCTGCGCCAATTCGTAGACCGCGCCCAAGGGCATCTCGACCACCATCGCATTGACGAGCCAGAAGGTGTCTACCACTTTCGCGCGGTACCGTTCGCCGAGTTCTTGCGCCATTTTTTGGTGATCGTCGGCCCGGCTCGTCTCGAGATTTTTCACCAATTGTTCGGCGCGGGCCAGGGCCCGCCGATTGGCCGCCGAGTCGCGCGGTTCGTCTAACGAGGGCTCCGGGAACCGCGGGATTTTGAGGCGGTCGCGGAAATTGATCATGATCAGCTCCGTCTCCTGCGCGCCCCGCCGCAGCACCCACTCTTTGAGCAGCGGGTGAATCTTCTCCGGGGGGCGCTCTTCGCCCGCGTCCTCGATCGGCTTCTCCCGGAACGGCGGTTGAGAGAAGGCGTCTTTGGGCACCTGCTCGGAGGAAAACTTGACGATCCTGGCCCTTTCAAAAAGTGCGGCATTGAGCTGGTTGAAAGGCTCTTCTGCTTCTCCACGCCTGGACAGCGGCGCCTGGTTATACGGGTAGGCCGTGGCCAGCAGGGCGAAGACGAGGAGCAGGGCGATGAGGAGTTTCGAGTGGCGGTTGATGCGTCTGATGAATGACATTGTGCAAGCCTCCTTAACTGTGGATTCCAACATTTCTCACACACTCCCTCCCGGCCCCCCGACAGCACAGGAAGAGCGAGCAACTTCGCGAACCCTAGCTTGAACTGCTGGCATCCTACGTCGGGCAGGCGGTTTCATTCATGACGCTTTGGTGACGGTTTGGTGATGGTTGCGGCGCGGCCGAGGGATGCCGGCGCGCCCATCATCAATTGAGGAGCGGTCATAAAACTTGTGGCGCAAGATGGCATCTTGCGCCGGCCACTGAGGTCGAGGCAGCTTGGAAACTAAATGTGCCGGCGGTCAAACCAGCGCAAGATGCCATCTTGCGCCACAGCCAAGGAGACTCGCCAGCGAGAGGGGCATTTGGCACTGGGGAAGACGGAACGAGAGAGTCGGAGTTGCCTGCTTGCGCCTGGTCTGTCAAGCAACTGCGGCGACCGCACGACCGCCACGCCCGCTTCACAAGCGCACCAACTGGCTGCACACCGTGATCCAGAACTGCTGGCCGTCGCTGCAGGCTCCGAAGGGCGAGGGTGAAACGGGGCAGGGCGGTTGAATGGGTTGGGGTGGCAAGGCCGTCAAGTCCGTCGCCTTCCACAGCGAGAGACTGCCACCCAGCGAGTTGGTCACCAGAATCCGTTCCCCATCGAAGGCGGCGGAGAAAGGGCCATTCAACCCGTTGCCGCTGAGGGTGGCCAACACCAGGCCATCGGAGGCCCGCACCACCGTCACCGTATTCGAGCCGGTGTTGGGCACCCAGATGTTCTTGCCGTCGAAGGCCGGATGGCCAGGGTCGTTGCCGACGATGACCGGTACGGGCACAGGGCCGGCTCCGCTCACCTTCCTCAGCGCCCCGGGGCTCCCGGCTTCGGTCACCCAGATGTTGGTCCCATCGAAGATGATCCCGGTGAGCCGACCGAAGCCCGTCACCGTCGTCACACTCCAGGTGCCGGGCGTGATGATCGAGACCGAGCCCGCGTTGGCCGTCCAGATCCGGCTCCCATCGAAGGCGATCCCGGCGGGAAAGGCGCCGAGATTGGTCGCCACCGGGATGACGGGGCATGGTGGGATGATGGGGCATGGTGGTACCAGGTAGAGCTGGCCAGGAGAGGTCTGGCCGGTGACGAAGACTCGCCCCGCGGCGCACAGCACGCCGTAGGCCGCCTCGGCCCTGTTCCAGGTCTCCAGCAACACTCCGTCACTGGCCCGCACCTGATAGACATTCCCGTTCTCGGCATCCGCCACCCAGACGTTCACCCCGTCGGATTTGGCTAACTTCAGGCTCCCGCCCAACCGGGTCACGCCCAGCCCGTAGGGCAGGAGCGCCTGCGGGTTGGTTTGCCAGAACTGATCCAAGGCCGAGCGCCGGCTCCCGCGCCGCAGCGCTTGATCGAGCGTCCGGGTGATGAAGGCCGCCATCTGCTCGCGCGTCACGTTGGCGCTCGGCGTAAAGGTGGTTGCCGAGGTGCCGCTCGTCAGGCCGGTGAAGAAAGCTTCAGCGATCTGGCAGAAGAAGCCGCTGCTCATCACGTCGGTGAAGGGCACGGCGACGTTGGCCCCGCCGCAGGTGCCGGTGTCGGCCCGCAGGCGGTGGCTCAGCCCGCTCACGAGGATGATCACGGTCAAGAGGCAGACCTCCAGCGCGATAAAGCGGCGGCTGAGTCTGCTGGCAATCTGTCGTTGCTTCATAAGTTGGTCTCCTTGGAAAATGTCGGGCAAACTGTCAGTTTGCCCATGACTGCGGATCAGGCCCGTCGCCGCAGACATGGGCAAACTGACAGTTTGCCCGACAGTCGTGCCGCGACCGCACGCAGTAGATACTCAAAAAGGAAAGGGGTTGTCACCACCTGTTCAGGTAGGTATTTTGGCCGCTCTGTTACGGGTGATTGGGGGTTGGTTTTTCTTCCGCGAGTTTGGGATGGCTCCGCGTGAGCCAGGCGGGTGGGCATTTACCCTGACTGCTGGCCCGGAAGATGGCCTGCATCTCCGAGGCCGTGAGGGCGCGATGGTAGAGGCTAAGCTCGTCAATCACACCGGAGAAGAACTCTTCTTTGCCGTTTTTACCGGGGATGAATCTAGCCCCGATCACCAGCGGGTCGGGGTCGCCGTCATCGTCCTTAATGGCGCCTCTGGTCTGCAAAACCACGCTGGCGTCTAACACGCCATCGACATAGAGGCGGAACTGGACGGCCGCGACATCGCGCACCAGCCCAAGGTGGTGGAAGAGGCCATCGGCAATAAAGCTCGTCCCGGTGATGATGGTTGCTCGGCCATGAGTGTCGTCCAGTTCGGCGTTCGCTTTCCCGTCGTTGACTTGCAAATAGTAATGCGAGGCTGAAACGTTCGAGAGACAGACCTGTCCGCATTCGTCCTTGCTGACTACGGTTTGAATCCCGATTGATTTCGTGGTTTTGATCCACGCTTCGATGGAGAACGAAGCAGGCCCGGGATCGAGATCGGGGTTGTGCGCGACCTGGACGAAATCATTGATGCCGTCGAAGCTTAAGGCGCCGGAGACTCTCCCCATCACTCGCTTCGGACCGTTGACCAGCGTGCCGGGATTGGAACCGATCAGATCGGCTGCCAGCATTCCGCCCGGCTCATCCAGCGGCCACCAACTGACCAGGCCGTCAGGCGGCGGGGTGCAACTCCTTTCAGTGCGGAGCGAAGCTTGAGGCGTCGTGAGCAGCCCGAGCAGACACAAGATGAGGATCGCTCTCACCGCCGGTAGACTCCACTGGCGACGGCCGCCGATGGGGTTGGGCCAGTGCATCTTCGCGCCTCCGAGGAGGGGTTTGGAGTTCAAGCTTCAGCTTGCTTTCCCGCGCACAGGCAAGCTGAAGCTTGAACTCCAAACTCCGTCACCCGCTCCCTGACACGCTGGCCGAAGTTAAGCTGCCAAGACCATCAACGCCGGGCTAAAGTCATCTCATCGCGCTGCGGCGAATTTATGTACCAGCTTCACTCAATCGTCGCGAAAAACTGACATCCGGCCGCGGTCGCTGGAACGATCAACCAAGCAGACGGTTGCGCAGGGCTTTGGACACCGCTGCGGATTTGGAGTGAACTTGCAGCTTGTCGTAAATATTCCGCATGTGAAACGCCACCGTGTTGACGCTGAGGTGAAGCTCGGCCGCCGCCGTCTTGTAGTTGTGCCCATCAACCAACATCTTCAACAACCTGACCTCGTGCGGCGTCAGTTGATAATCGGCCTGTTCAGGCGGCCGGATCTCTCGGAACAGCTCGATCACGCGGCGCGCCACCTCCGGCGACATCGGGGCGCCGCCCGTGGCCGCTTCCTTGAGACTTTCGAGCAGCCTGGCCGGCGGCGTCTTCTTCAACAGGTAGCCGGAAGCGCCGCGGCACAAAGCATTAAAGATGCGGTCGTCATCATCATAAACCGAGAGCACCAGAAACAGCAGACTCGGATGGCGTTGCTTCAACAGCGCGATGCCCTCGATGCCGGACCGGCCCGGCAGACCGATATCGACCAAGACGACCTCGGGCAGCTCCGTGGCGATCTTTTCCAGCGCCTCTTCGATGGAGCGAAAACTGCCCGTGCACCGATAACCGGCGGTACCGTTAATCAAGACGGCCAGCCCTTCGCGGATGTCCCGTTCGTCTTCAATAATGGCGACTTTGATTACCTCTGGCGCGAGAGTCGCGGGTTTTGGCACTTGGTCAGGCATTGTCTCTTCCTGGTCTTTCTGGCAATTCACTGGTTCAAGTCTTGGCTTGAATCCTCCATTTAGTACACGACGCCGTAAATCCTGTTCGGGTTTCAGCTCGGTTTCTTCGCCGCGTGAGCGGCGGCTGATTTTAGCCGTGGATTTCAATCCACGGGAAGAAGAGAGGCATTGATCTACGTCGCGTCAGCGACGGTTGAATTCAGGCGTCGCTGACGCGACGCGGTGAATGGTCACGGATCTTCCCGGCGTTGAAACGCCGGGCTAAAGTCAGCCGCCGCGCTGCGGCGAAGAAATAGCACATCAACGCTGATTCAAAACACCCACCCCTGCGAGTCGCTCGCGCGCGTTGCGGCGAAGAAATAGCACGTCAACCCTCAACGTATTCCTGGCGGCCTGTCCTTAGCATCATTAACATCCAACTCCTCACCTCCACCGGAGACTCATAACCGGTTTTAGTCAAGAAGTCACCACCTACTTAGGTAGGTAGTCGCTGCCAGCGCGATAAAGGGCGCAGGTCTAGCGGGACTTGCAACCGCACGGAGGTGCCTTGCCCATGATTGGAGGTCACCGTCAGTTCGCCGCCCAACTTCTCCGCCCGCTCGGCCATACTGGCGAGTCCGTGTCCATTGCCAGCACGCACACTATCAATCCCTTTGCCGTTGTCGGTCAACACTAATACGAGCTGGTGTCCGTCCAGTCGGAATTCAATCTCCGCTTCCGTGCAGCCAGAGTGGCGCAGCATGTTGTTGACACTCTCCTTGAAGATCAAGAAGACCTGGCGACGCAATTCAATATCCAGTCTGACATCCGGCAACGCTTCTGGGGTGTGAAACCGGAATTTGACATTGCGCGCCGTGAAGACGTCACTGGCAAAGCGGCGCATGCGCTGCGTCAAATCTTGCAGATGGTCCCGTTTCGGGTTGATCGACCAGACAATATCGCTCATCGAATCGACCAATTCGCGTGAGCTGCTGGCAATCGTTGAGAGCGGCTCGTCCACCTGCCGATTGGTTTCGCCGAGTCGCTGGCGGACGACTTCGCTGAGGATGGCAATCCGCGAGAGGCTCGAGCCGATGTCATCATGCAGGTCGGTGGCAATGCGGAGCCGCACCCGTTCCAATTCCAGGAGGCGTTGCACGCGATAGCGATGAATCAAATATAAACTTAATCCGACGGCTGTGGCGGCCAGCAGCACAAACCACCAGCGCTGCCAGGAAGGGCGCAGGATCGTGAAGGCGACTACCGCCGGCCGGCCAGCGACGTCGTCCCGGTTCACGGCTCGCACTGAAAAGCGATAAGTCCCGGCCGAGAGCTGAGCATAGTTGACCAGGCGCTGATCGGTCAGCGGCCCCCAATCCCGGTCCGCGCCCTCTAACCGGTATTGATAGCGAGCCTCCTCATCATCATCAAAGTTGAGACTGGAGAAGTCAATGCTGAGATTGTTCTGCTCCGGCCCGATTTCGAGCCCGGAGACTTCGGTTTGGCCGAACTCAGAGAGCGCATAGGGCGCACCGGCGATGCGGAGGCCGTTGATCAGAATTGGCAATGGCGAAGCTGGCCGGCTCGGCTCAGGCGTGAGCCGCGAGAGCCCTTGATCGGTGCCAAACCAGAGCGCGCCGGTGCTGTCTCTCAGCGCCGCAGTAATAGCTTCGCTGGCCAATCCGTCGGCGGTCGTGTAGTGCTTGATCTGGCCGGTCGTCAGGTCCAGCCGGTCCAGGCCGCGAGTCGTGCCGACGTAAATCCGACCGAACAGGTCTTCCGTGATCGCCGTGACATCATCGCTGACTAACCCCTCGGCACTGGTATAGGCGATAAAGGAGAGGCGCTCCGATGCTGGATTGTCGATCCTGCCTACTCCGTGTCGGCTCGTTCCAAACCAGAGCCGGCCGGCTTGATCACAATGGAGCGCGGTAATCGGAGAACCGGGAACCCCGTCAGTGAGAGTGAAGAGCTTGAAGCGGCCGGCTGAGTAGCGTGCCAGGACCCCATGCAACCCCTTCACCTTAAAATCACCATACCCGTATGGCGATTGGACATCATGCCAGAACCCAACCCAGAGGCTGCCGGCTTGGTCCTCACCAAAGACCATCGGCACATCGAATGACGGCTGGCTTTCAAGGTCGAATTCAAGGGCCTGATGAAAAGTGCCCGTGGCTCTCTCCCATCTCGTTAATACCCCCCGGCCGGGCAGTCGCGCGCCAATCCAAAGATCGCCTCGTGAATCTTCAAAAAGCTGACGCACTTTGCTTCCGACCCAGCCGTCCTTGGTCGTATAGACAGCCTTCGGCCGCGCCTGCGCCAATTGTTCGAGCCTGTTTACCTGAGCGAAGCGGTGGAGGCCTTCGCGCGTGGGAACCCACCACTCGCCGTGGTGATCTTGCAGCGCGATGACCTCGCCATCATGGCCTGAATTGCCTGAATTCCTGGGCGGGGCGAACCGCTTGGGCCGGGCCGTGGTGAAACTCTGACGGTCAAACAGACTAATCAACCGGTTACTGCTGATGACGTATAGTTCACTCTGCCTGTTTGCGAAAATCTGTCTGATCTGAATGCCGCCCAGGCCGTCGGCCTCGCTATAAGTAGTGAAGGCATCGCGCGCCAGTCTCATCACGCCGCTGTCATAGGTTGCCAGCCAGAGATTGCCGGCGCGGTCTTCGGCCAAGGCCCGGATCGAGTTATTGCTCAGGCCCTGTGCGGTCGTGTAGCTGCGGAATCGGCCGTGGTCAAATTCAGAGAGACCGCCATCCGCGCCAATCCAGATGCGGCCGTCGGCCGCTTGGAGCACAGCCTTCACGACGTTATGGGCCAGGCCATCGGCGGTCGTGTACCAGCGGACCTCACCGGCATCACCGATTGCGGATTGCGGATTGCGGAATTCGGATTGCCGATTGAAAAATCTGCTGTGATTGCGGCCAGGTCCATCAATCCGCAATCCGAATTCCGCAATCCGCAATCGAGAGGGCGGCGCGGGCTTGAGCCTGAACAGACCGGCATCGTGGCCCACCCAGAGGTTGCCGTCGCGGTCGGTCAGCAGTGACCAGACCCGATCATGGCCGTCGATTGGTTTGATGGCGTAATGAAAAATCCGGCCATCCGGCGAGCGTCGAACCAGTCCCCCTGGAGTGCCAATCCAGAGGCTGCCCATCTGATCTTCGGCCAAGGCAAAAATGTCATCCAGCCGCCCGGTCTCGGCCGGCTGAAACCGGACTTCGCCGCCAGTCTCTGCTAACCGAAAGAGCCCGCCGTTAGCGCCAACCCAGAGCACCCCAGACCGGTCTCGATAGAGGACATTAGCGCTATTTTTTGCCCGTTCGGGACTGATCTGATAAACCTTGATCTGTGGGTGAAATTCTCGACCAATGAGGGGCGCGGTGGCGTCCGCCCCGTTTTTTGTGACCGCAGGCTCTTGGCTGAGAGAAGGATTAAAGCGGGCCACTCCGCCAGTGGTGGCTACCCAATACCACCCAGGCCGATCCTCGATGATATCCGTGATCAAGTTCAGGCCATTCTTGGCGCCGTAAGCAGTGAAGCGGTAGCCATCGAAGCGGCTCAAACTGAGGCCGCCGCAGAACCATAGAAAGCCCTGCGAGTCACGGAAGATGCGACCAATACCACTATTATCATGGCCCAGGCCGTCGGCATAGGTATAAGTCTTGATCGGCAAGCGCTCGGCTGGGACTCCGGTGAAGATAGAGATCCATAGGCCGAGCAGTAAGGCGAGGCGAAGAGAAACGCGATGCTCAGGCAATGCCCTATTCATAACTGAGAGGTTGAAGTCTAGGAATTACTAAAAACCGCCGGGCTAGCGCGAACTCTGTGTCCGCCGGTCTGAGCCAGCCCAAACGCATGACCTCGCGGCCTCGCAGCCCAAGCGTTGAGGTGAAAAACAAACTGAATGTGCGCGAGTAGCTGCGTTGAGTGATGCAGCGCGGGCCGCTCTTGAGTCGTGTTTACTCTAGTCATCGGGGCCTCACTTGTCAATTCTCGTGGGGCGGGATCGCCACCTGTTACATTTCGCGGCTTCGGGTTACACTCTCATCGATTTAGATCGGTTTGCAATTGCGTGTCTGGTAGGGGCAGACCTGTGTGTCTGCCCCGGACTGGCGAAACCGGGGCAGACACTCAGGTCTGCCCCTACTGATCTAAATAGGAGAGGAGAAAGGATGATGTCCCCCAAGGCCGCCTATCTGTTGTTCGCCTCATGGATCTTCATCGCCTGGATTGGCCTTCACACAGCTCAGGCCCAAACGAAACCGGCGGAGCAAGACCAGCCCCTCAAGCTCAAGACCGAGCTGATCGAGGTCCGCGCGGTGGTGACAGACCGGCGCGGGCAACCCATCATTGATCTGAAGCAAGAGGACTTCGAGGTGCTGGAGAACGGTCGCCCTCAGGAGGTCAGTTTCTTCTCCGTCACGCGCCTCGCCGGCAAAGAGAGCACTCAACCGGCGCAGGGGAAAGAGGGGGCGATCAAGATCACTCCCGCGCGACCTGCCGAAGCTCCGGCGCGGACAGCAGTGTTGTTCGCCGACACGCTACACCTTTCGGTCTCGAGCCTCCTGACGATGAAGCAGGCGCTCAGGCGGTTCATCGACGAGCAACTGACCGACCAGGACCTGGTGGCCCTGGTGACCAGCGCCGGGACGCTCGGGCTGGCCGAGCAGTTCACTCGCGACCGGCGTATTCTGCGCTACGCGGTCGAGCGGCTGTCGCCCGGGCCGGCCAAGCGTGAGAGTCTCCTGTCACCCTACCTGGCCGGCATGCTCGAGCGCGGCGACCCGGAGGCTTTAGCGGTGGCGATCAGCGTCTTGAGAGCGGAAGAATCTCTGAGCGGGCCGCGTCAAATGCTCGAAAGCTACACGCACGCCCGGGCCAGGGAGGTCCTCGTCGAGGCGACTTATCAGCGCCGGGCGACGTTATTGACCCTCAAAGCCGTCGCCGAGCGCTTGGCGGGCCTGCCGGGGCAACGCCTGATCGTGCTCTTCTCGGACGGGTTCACGCTGCTGGATGACGGGGGGCATATGGACACGGGCGATCTGCAATCGGTCGTGAGCCGCGCCGTGCTCTCGGGCGTGGTCATCTATGCGATCGATGCCAAGGGCCTACAGCCGCCGTCCCTCTTCTCCGCCGCCCGCGGAAACATCGGGAGCGACCCGAGAATCTCCAGCTACGTTTCAGGGTCCGAGCGAGACTTGGAAGACGGGCTCAACGCGCTGGCCAAGGATACGGGCGGCGAGCCCTTCTTCAATACCAACGATCTGCGGGGGGCGCTCGAAAAAGCGCTGGACAACAACCGTGTCTATTACGCGCTGGCCTATTACCCGCCGGCCGAGGGCGAGGCCAAGCAGTTCCGCCGCCTCACCGTCCGCGTCAGGAACCACCCGGAGTACGTCGTCCGCGCGCAGAAGGGCTACCTGCCGGCGGAGTTGATCAAAGCGAAGAAAGACGAATCGGCGCTCTCGCCGCAGGGGCGCCTGGTCCAGGCGATGGTGGCGCCGCTGCCGGTGACGACCATCGGCGTGGCAGCCGCGGCCGACTTCATCGAGAACGAAGCCGACCACACCCAGGTCACGCTGCGCGTCCACATCGACGGGGACAAGCTCGACTACCGCGAGCAGGACCGGCATTACCTCTTCGGCCTGGAGGTGGTTACGTTCATCTACGACTCGGCCGGCAAGCGCGTCGACTCGAAGGCCGAAACCATCCAAGGGAATCTGCTGCCTGAACGGCTGGAGAAGGTCAAGCAGTATGGCTTCAATTACATCAAACGCCTGGCCCTCAAGCCGGGGCTCTATCAGGCCCGCGTCGGAGTGCGAGAACTCGCCAGCGACCGCCTCGGGACGGCCTCGGCCTGGGTCGAAGTCCCTAACCTGAGCCGGAGCAAGTTGGCGTTGAGCAGCCTGATTCTGGTCGATCCGCAAAATCAGGGTGGCGCAGCCCCGGCCGAGGCGAAGGGCGAAGAGTTTGAGCAGGTGCTTTACGGCGTCAGGTTCTTCAAGAGAAGCAACTCCCTGGTCTACTACCTCAGAGTCTACCGCGCGGCCAATAAATCCCCGGACGAATCCGAGTTGGTCATGCAGTCAGAGTTCCTGCAAGGTGACAAGCCCATCGCCCAGAGTCCCTGGCAGCCTGTCTCCGAGCGCCAGGTCGGGAAAGATGACCGAGGCATCGACGTGGGCGGGGAGATCAAGTTGGGGAATCTGCCGCCCGGCATCTATGACCTGCGCCTCACGATCAAAGATTCTAAATCGAAGCGCACCGTCCAGAGGACGACGGCCTTTGGCGTGGAACCTTGAGGTCGGCGAGTGATCCGTGGCGAGTCAGGCGCCTCGGGGCGGTTGAGACGCGGCCTTTGATCAAGCCAGGTTCGCCGCCCGGCGCTGACCTTCACCGGTCGTTGCTTGCGTCAGGCTGGAAGTTCCGCCATAATCGCGACGCTGCCGAGCTTCAATTGATTGATCAGAAACATGAGGAGTGCTGGGGCTCACCAGATCGGACGCCTGCTCTGCGTCAGTTTGAGCGGGCCGGAGTTGACAACCCAGGAGCGAGACCTGTTGGCGCGCCTCAGACCGGGCGGCGTGATTCTCTTCGCCCGCAACTGTCAAAGGCCGGGCCAGGTCAGGGCGCTCACGGATGAGGCCCGCGCCCTTCTAGGCGAAGACGCGCTGGTGGCGATTGACCAAGAAGGCGGGAGGGTTGATCGGCTGCGGGCTTTTCTCCCCCCTATGCCGTCGGCCGCCGTGACGGCTGAACGCGGGGGCGCAGAGGCAGTCGCCACGCTCGGCGCCCTGACGGCCCGAGCGCTCCGCCTGCTCGGCTTCAACCTGAATTTCGCCCCGGTCCTGGATGTGCTCGCTCAGGGACAGGAAGGTTTGGGCAATGGGCTGGAGACGCGAACTTTCGGCCCATCTCCAGAGACAGTCTCCGCGTGCGCGACGGCCTATCTCGGGGCGCTGCAAGCGGGCGGCATCGGCGGGTGCGTGAAGCATTTCCCGGGCCTGGGGGCGGCCTCGGTCGATCCGCATGAGCAACTGCCGGTCGTCACTTCGACGGCGGATGAATTGAAGACGCAAGACCTGGCGCCTTTCAGGGAGGCCATCTCTTTGAGCCTGGCGCGTGCGGTGATGGTCTCGCACGCGGCTTATACGGGTTTGGGTGAGCGTGCGCCGGCCTCGCTCTCACAACTGATCGTCGGCGGCCTGCTGCGCGAAGAGCTCGGGTTCGAGGGCGTCTCGGTGACCGACGATCTGGCTATGGGCGCAGTCAAGCAGGCCGCCGGGGAGACTGCTCGCGCGGCACGCCTCGCCGTCGCGGCCGGGCAAGACTTGCTGCTCCTCTGCGCCTCGCTGAGTGAGGTCGAGAAAACTCACACGGCACTGACCCAGGCCGCCGCCCAGGGGGAAATTCCTGAGGCTCGCGTCGAGCAGTCGCTCGCACGGATCGAATCCCTACGGGCTACGCTCGCGGAGCCGCCGCCGTTTGATGCAAGGCAATTTGAAGAGGTGTCTGACCAAATCACAGCACTTCGCGTGAGCTTGGGTCTGCCCACAACAGGCATTTGACGACCAGATGAGTTCTCCTTTTCTTAGCCCAGCGCAACGTAATTCCTTTAAGGGATCACGGACTCGGTACGGTACGGGGAGCGTGAGCGACCCGAGCCTCCGCCATGAGCTGGAGATGGAAAGTGCAGGTCGCTCACGCTCCCCGTACCGTACCGGCAAACGCATTGTTCTCTTCGTTATCAGACTCAGTCTCGTCGCGGGGCTGGCGATGGCTCCAGCCTGCCGGCGAACCGGGCGCGAGGGCGAACTCGTGATGATGATCGAGAAGCGCATCCCGACCTTCGACCCGCGCTCCAGCTCGGATTCGGCCGCCGAGCGCATGCGCCAACTGATCTTCAACGGCCTGACGCGCAAGAACGAGAAGTTCGAGCCCGTCGCTGACCTCGCCGAGAGCTTCGACTCCTCGCCCGACTATCAAGTCTTCACCTTCCGGCTCCGCAGCGGGATCAAATTTCACGACGGCCGCCCGCTCACTTCGCGCGATGTCAAGTACACCTTCGACACCATGATGGCCAAAGGCTTCGCTTCGGATAAGAAGGGGGAATTTGTCGAGAGCCTGGCCTTCATCGAAGCCTCCGACCCACAAACGGTGATCTTCCGCTGCCACCGGCCCTTTCCCGGCTTCGCCAACGCGATCATCCCGGTGGGCATCATTCCCGAAGGCTCCGGCGACCAACAGGCGAAGCGGCCCGTCGGCACCGGCCCGTTCAAGTTCGAGGATTACGCCGAGGATCAAGAGGTCGTGCTCGCGGCCTATGAGGGCTATTTCGAGGGACGCCCGACGGTCAACCGGCTGCGGGTCAAAATCGTCCCCGACAACAGCACCCGCGAGAGCGAACTGCGCAAGGGCTCGGTCGACCTGGCGATCAACGCCGACTTCGAGCCGGCCACGGTCGAGTCCCTGGAGAAGGCCGAGGGCATCAAAGTCGTCAAGACCGACGGGACGAACATCGCCCACCTCGCCTTCTACCTGCCCGACCCGATCCTCAAAGACCAGCGGGTGCGCCAAGCCATCGCCTACGGGATCGACCGCGATGCGATCATCCGCGACCTCCTCAAAGGACAGGCCCGCCCGGCCAACAGCATCCTGCCCCCTTCGCAGTGGGCCTATGAGCCCGCCGCCGCCTCTTACCACTACGACCCGGCCCGGGCGAAGCAGTTGCTTGATGAAGCGGGCAAGACGGCCGAGGGCGACAAACCCCGGTTCAAGGTGGCGATCAAGACCCGGACCACCTCGATCTCGCGCAAGATCGCCGAGGTCCTGCAGGAGCAATTGCGGCGCATCGGCGTCGAGCTCGAGGCGCAGTCGGTCGAGCCGCAGAAGTGGCTGCAAGATGTGAGCGACGGCAATTTCCAGATTTACTACAATGTCCTGGTGGGCGGCAATCAGAGCACCGACATCTTCAGGCTCGTCTACGACGCGAAGTCGGTGCCCAAGAACGGTCAGAACCGCATGCGCTACAGCAACCCGCAGGTCGACAAACTGCTCGCCGAGTCCTTGACGGCGACGCGCGAGCGCCAGAAGGAGATCTTCTCCGAAGTGCAGAAGACGCTCGCCGCCGAGTTGCCACAGATCTATTTGTGGTACCCGGCGACCATCGCCGTCTATCGTCACCGGGTGAGCAATCTCAACCTCGACCCGTCCGGCGACTGGCGGGTCGTCCGGCTGGTCAAGGTGGACTGAAAACAGTGATGAGTGGAAAGTAAAAAGTAGAAAGTAAAAGCACCAAAACTTTCTACTTTCTACTTTTTACTTTCCACTCATCACTCATCACTGCCTCGTTGAAAGGAGCCTAAGCTATGCAAGCCAAAACTGGAGCGAAAACAGCCAAGATCGGCATGGTCGGGTTGGCGGTCATGGGGGAGAATCTGGCGCTCAACATCGCGCGCAACGGATTCCCCATCGCCGTCTTTAACCGGGACAGCGCCAAAGTAGACAAATTCCTCAAACGCGCCGAGGGCAAACAGGTGATCGGCGCCTACTCGGTCGAAGACTTCGTCGGTTCACTCGAGCTGCCGCGGAAGATCGTCCTGCTGGTCAAGGCCGGCAAGCCCGTCGATGACGTGATCGCCCAGCTCAAGCCTCTGCTCAGCCCCGGCGACATCATCATCGACGGCGGCAATTCCTTCTTCGTCGACACCCAGCGGCGCGAGAAGGAGCTCAAGGCCGCGGGGCTCAACTTCATCGGCTCCGGCGTCTCGGGCGGCGAGTCGGGCGCCCTATGGGGGCCGTCGCTGATGCCGGGCGGCGACCCGGCGGCTTATGAGCAGCTCCGCCCGGTCTGGGAGGCCATCGCCGCAAAAGTCGATGACGGCCCCTGCGTCACCTACGTCGGCCCGGACGGCGCCGGCCATTTCGTCAAGATGGTCCACAACGGGATCGAATACGGCGACATGCAACTGATCGCCGAGGCTTACGACATCCTGCGCAACGCCCTCAGCCTCCCGGCCGCGGAGATGGCCGACATCTTCGCCAGGTGGAATGAGGGTGTGCTCAGCTCATTTCTGATCGAGATCACGGCCAAGATCTTCACCGCCACTGACCCGGAGACCCGCCAGCCCCTGGTCGAGATGATCCTCGACCAGGCGGGGCAGAAAGGCACCGGCAAGTGGACCGCTCAAGTCGCCCTCGACCTGGGCGTGGTGATTCCGACGATTCAAGCCGCGATCGACGCGCGCGCCCTGTCCGCGAGTAAGGCCGAGCGCGTCGAGGCGAGCAAACAACTGCCCGGGCCGCAAGGCGCCCGCTACCGCGGCGACAAACAGGAGCTCATCGCGGCCGTCCACGACGCGCTCTACGCGAGCAAAATCTGCTCCTACGCGCAGGGCATGAATCTGATCCGCGCGGGCTCGGAGCAGTATCAATGGCAGATCAACCTCGGCGAGTTGAGCCGCATCTGGAAGGGCGGCTGCATCATCCGCGCCCAATTCCTCGACAAGATCAAGCAGGCTTACCAGCGCCGCTCGGACCTGCCCAATCTGCTCCTCGACCCGGACTTCAAAGCCTGGGTCCTCGAAGCGCAGCCGCGCTGGCGCCAGGCCGTCACCACCGCCCAGTCGTTAGGCATCCCGCTGCCAGCGATGTCGGCGAGCCTGGCCTATTTCGATTCCTATCGCACGGCCAATCTGCCGCAGAACCTGACGCAGGCCCAGCGCGACTTTTTCGGTTCTCACACTTATGAGAGAATCGATCATCCGGAACGCGGTTTCATTCACACGGAGTGGGAGGAGTTGGTGAAGAAGTAGCAGGCTGCGGTCAGTTGCCGGTAAGCTGATGGCCGCCGGCAACTGACCACCTCATCAGCGAGGCGTCTATGCCAGTCATCGAACTTGAGGTTAAGCCGGAACAACTGGTGAAAGCGGCTGAGCAGTTGCCGCAGGAAGAACTTGATCAACTGGTGGACGACCTGCTGATGTTGCGGGCGCGTCGGATCGCGCCCTCGCTCTCCCGAACTGAAGCTGAACTGCTGCTGAAAATCAACCAATGGTTCCCTGAAGAAACCTGGCGCCGATACCGCGAGCTGATTGAAAAACGGGATGACTTCACCCTGACCGAGGCCGAATACGCCGAGTTACTTGACCTGAGCTACGAGGTGGAAGCGGCCAACGTGGAGCGCATTAAAGGCCTGATTGAACTGGCGACCCTGCGCGGGGTGTCACTCGACGAAGTCATGGATCAGCTCGGCATTAAGCCGCGCGAGCCATGACACGTCAACGCGTCAAGGCGGAGCCAAGGCGACGCGTGTTTGAGCGCGCTCGCCACTACTGCGAATACTGTCGTAGTCCGGAACGATATTCGCCCGACCCTTTTGCGGTTGAGCATATCGTCCCGGTCATCAAAGGCGGGACAACGACGCTGAGCAATCTGGCGCTCTCCTGTCAAGGCTGCAACAGCCACAAGTATGACAAGACAGAAGGGCGCGATCCGGTCAGCAAGAAAGTTGCTCCGCTCTATCATCCGCGGCGACAACGCTGGAGCGATCATTTTACCTGGAACGAAGACTGCACTCTCGTGATCGGCCTGACCCCGACCGGCCGCGCTACCGTCGCGGAGATGGACTTGAACCGGGAAGGTTTGATCAACCTGCGTGACCTGCTCATTCTGGTGAAAAGGCATCCGCCAGAAGAAATCGCCCCGGAAGAGGACTGACGAGGACTGACATGGAAACCACCGCACACGACAACCCCTTACGCGAAGGCCTCAGGCTCGAACGCACGGCCGAACCCTGCATCGTCATCATCTACGGCGCCTCGGGCGACTTGACCAAACGCAAACTAGTCCCGGCCCTCTACCGCCTCTCTCAAGAGAGGTTGCTGCCGGGCGAGTTCGCCATCGTCGGCGTCTCGCGCACGGCGATGAGTCACGAGGAATTCCGCGACAAGATGAAGGACGCCATCGTGACCTACTCCGAGGCCAAGCGCGTCGATGAGGCCGTCTGGCAGAGCTTCGCCCAGGGCATCTTCTATGTGCCGGGCGACATCAATGACTCCGAGGCTTACCGGCGGCTCCGCGAACTGCTCGACCGCATCGACCGCGAGCGCGGCACCGGCGGCAACCGCGTCTTCTACCTCTCGACCGCCCCGGCCCAGTACAGCGAGGCGATCAGCCAGCTCGGCGCCGCCGGCCTGGCCAAACCCGAAGGCAAAGGCTGGACCCGCATCATCATCGAGAAGCCGTTCGGCACCGACCTCCCTTCGGCCCATCAGCTCAACGAGGAGGTGGGCGCCGTCTTCGACGAGGAGCAGGTCTACCGCATCGACCACTACCTCGGCAAGGAGACGGTCCAGAACCTGCTGGTCTTCCGCTTCGCCAACGGGATCTTCGAGCCGATCTGGAACCGCCAGTACATCGATCACATCCAGATCACCAACGCCGAGGCCATCGGCGTCGAGGGGCGCGGCGGCTACTACGAGAGCGCCGGCGTGCTGCGCGACATGATCCAGAATCACGTCTTCCAGGTCCTTTCACTCGTCGCCATGGAGCCGCCCGTGAGTCTGTCGGCCAACGCCGTGCGGGACGAAAAGATCAAGGCCATGCAGGCCGTCCGCCCGATCACGCGGGAGCAGGTCGATGAATTCACCGTCCGCGGCCAGTACGGGCCGGGCTCGGTGGGCGGCAAGCCGGTCCCCGGCTACCGCCAGGAGCCGGGCGTGAGCCCCGAGTCCCGGACCGAGACCTACGCTGTGCTCAAACTCTACTTCGACAACTGGCGCTGGGCCGGAGTCCCCTTCTACATCCGCTCCGGCAAGCGCATGCCGAAGCGGGTGACTGAGATCGCCATCCAGTTCAAAGAGGTCCCGCACCTCCTGTTCGGCACCCTCGCCACGCAGCAACTCGAGCCCAACGTGCTCGTCGTCCGCATCCAGCCCGACGAAGGCATCACGCTGCGGATCGGGGCGAAGATTCCGGGGCAGACCACGCGCGTGCGATGGGTCAACATGGACTTCCGCTACGGCGCCTCGTTCGGCGTCGCCTCCCCCGAAGCCTACGAGCGCCTCTTGCTCGACTGCATTCTAGGGGATTCGACCCTCTACGCGCGGCGCGATATGACCGAGCGGGGCTGGGAGATCGTCATGCCGATCCTTGAGTCGTGGCAGCAGACCCAGCCGAACTTCCCCAACTACGAAGCTGGGACCTGGGGTCCGCAAGCCGCCGACGATTTCATCGAGAAGGACGGACGGCAGTGGCGCAGACCATGAGCATTGCGGATTGGGGTCAACGCGATGCGTTGAATTGGATTGCGGATTGAAAGAGCGCAGGCACTTCCTAAATCCGCATTCCGCATTCCGCAATCCGCATTCGGAAGGGTTAAATATGGAAACCGAAATCAATCCGCAATCCACAATCCGCAATCCGCAATCGGGTGTCGATGTGGCAGCCATCGAGCGTGAACTGACGGCGCTCTGGAAAAGCTTGGGCGAGGGCGAAGAGCACGGTGGGGTGATTCGCTCCTGTGTGCTCAACCTCCTGGTCTACGTGCCCAGTTCCGCGGCTTCGGGCGAGATCGATGAGATCTTGACTGAAGTCACGGCCGCTCATCCATCCCGCGCCATCCTGGTCACGGCCGACCGCCGGGCCGAGCAGCCGTCGATGGGCGCCTGGGTCACTTCACGCTGCACGCTGCCGACCGCCACCTCGAAGCAAGTCTGCTGCGAACAGATCACGGTGGCGGCCTCCGGCGACCAGGTCAATGAACTGCCGAGCGCGGTGGCGCCGCTCCTGCTCTCGGACTTGCCGGTCTACTTGTGGTGGCGGGCAGTGCCGCCTTTGGCTGACAAGGTTTTCAACCGCCTGGCCGACCTCTCGGACCGTCTGATCATTGACTCGGCCGCTTTCGCCGACCCGCACGGGGACCTGGTCAGCCTGGCCCTGCTGCTGCGCGATCGCTCTCGCGGGGCGGCGATCAGTGATCTCAACTGGGCTCGGCTCACGCCCTGGCGGGCGCTGCTCGCAGCTTTTTATGATGTGGCCGACTACCGCCCGTTCCTCGACCGGCTGGAGCGCGTGGTGATTGAATATGTCCCTGCCTCCGATCAGGCAGAGGCCATCTCGCCTCGTGCCCTGTTGCTCGCCGGGTGGCTGGCCAGCCGGTTGAAGTGGCAATTGCAACCCGCCGCCACCGAGCGCCGGGATGAAGCTGCGGTCTTCAAGCTCGACGCGAACGGCCGCGAAGTGGCCATCGAATGCGTCTCCAAGCGCAGCCCCGAGGTTGAACCCGGACACATCGCGCAGGCGACGCTGACCGCTAACGCCCCGGCGGCGGCCTCCTTCAACGTCAAGCGGAGCTCGAGCGGCCGCCGGCTCGAAACCGAAGTCCTGCTGGGCGAGGAGCGGCGCCTCGGGCGCGTGCTCGGCTACGAGAACCTGAGCGAAAGCGCCCTGCTCGGGAGGGAGTTGGAAATCCTCGGCCACGACCGCGTCTTCGAGCAGGCCGTGCTGACGGCGGGCGAATTCATTCTGTCCCTGGTCCAGACCTAGAGCAAATTTCATTGTCCCGCGACCTGTCAGGTTGCGGTGGCTTCGGCCGAGCACTCTTAGCGAGACCTACCGCAACCTGACAGGTCGCGGGACTTTTTCCGAGAAGGAGTGAGCATGATCCTGGCAGGTGATATCGGCGGCACCAAAACCATCCTCGGCCTCTTCGAAGACAGCGGAGGCGGTCTCATTCCCCACCATCAGCAGAGCTTCCCGAGCAAGGACTATGTCGGGCTGGAAGCCATCGTCACCCAGTTTCTGGCGCAGACGAGCGAGCCTGTCACCGCGGCCTGCTTCGGCATCGCCGGCCCGGTCGTTGATGGGCAGAGCGTCACCTCCAATCTCCCCTGGGTCGTCAGCGCGCGCCTCCTGGCTCAGACGCTCTCGATCAAATCCGTCACGCTCATCAACGACCTGGAGGCGATGGCCTACGGCGTGGCCGAGCTCAAGCCGGAGGAGATGGTGACGCTCAATGAGGGCATGCGCCTGCCCGGCAACGCGGGCCTGGTCGCGGCCGGGACGGGGCTCGGTGAAGCCATTCTCTTCTGGGACGGCCAGCGCCACATCCCTTCGGCCTCCGAAGGCGGGCATGCGGACTTCGCTCCGCGCAATCTTTTGGAAGTCGAGTTGCTCCGGTTCCTGCTCACCAAGTTCGGGCACGTGAGCGTCGAGCGCGTCCTCTCGGGCCCCGGCTTATTCAACATCTACGACTTCCTGCGCTCCTCGGGCTACGGCGAAGAATCGAAGGCCGTGACCGAGCGCTTCGCCAAGGAGGACCCGAGCAGCGTCATCTCCGCGGCCGCCCTCGCCGGGGAGTGCGGCTTGTGTCTGAAGGCGCTGGATCTGTTTGCCGCCATCTACGGCGCCACGGCCGGCGACATCGCCCTGATCCTGAAAGCGACGGGCGGCATCTATCTCGGCGGCGGCATCGCGCCGAAGATCATCGAGAAGCTCAAGGACGGAACTTTCATCGGGGCGTTTACGGACAAGGGCCGCCTCTCGTCGCTCGTCGCCACCATCCCGGTCCGCGTGATTATGAACCCCAAGACCGGGCTGCTCGGCGCGGCCCGGGTGGCCGCGCCGACGGCCGCGTAAGCCGGCGAGTTGAAGGAGGGGGCGCGATGATCGAGATCATCAATCACGAACAACGCTACCACTTCGAGAGCGAGTGGCTGTCAACCTACTGGCACTTCAGCTTCGACCATTATTACGACCCGCAGAACCTGGGCTTCGGCCCGCTACGGGTTTTCAATGATGACGTCGTCCAGCCGTCTTCAGGCTTCCCAACGCACGGGCATCGCGAGATGGAGATCGTCACCTACGTCCTCGAAGGGGAGTTGGAACACCAGGACAGCACGGGCGGCTCCGGCCTGATCGGTCCCGGCGAGGTCCAGCGCATGAGCGCCGGCACCGGCATCCGCCATTCCGAATTCAACCCTTCGGCGGACCAGCCGGTCCACCTCCTTCAACTGTGGATCATCCCGGCCGTGAGCGGGCTGGAGCCGTCCTATGAGCAACTGCGGTTCACGCCGGAGGAGCGAGCCGGCAAGCTCCTGCCGGTGGCCTCGGGGCAAGGCGTGCCCGGCACGGTCAAGGTGCATCAAGATACGACGATCTATGTCTCGGCAATCCGGCCCGCAGATGAGCTCAACCACAAGCTGAGCGATGGTCGGCGGGCCTACCTTTTTCTCATCGACGGAGAACTGCTTCTCAACGGCCAGACGCTCACCAGCGGCGACCAGTCCCGGATTGTCGGAGAGGCAGAACTGAAGCTGTCAGCGGTGAAATCTTCGGAGATCATGCTGCTCGACCTGCCATAAGAAGCAGGATGACTATCACTGTGATGAAAGGGGGTAGCCCAGGCCACCCCTTCAGCAAGTGGTCTTGGCGCTACTGCTATAATTTCAAAACCTTCGCCGCATTGTCATACCAAACCTTCTGGCGCACCGGCGGCGCGAAGCCTTCTAGCGCGTCGAAATCAGCCAGCCAACGCTCTGGCGTAATGAGAGGGTAGTCGCTCCCGAACAGGATGCGGTCCTGCAGCCGTGTCCGGGCTTCACCCATAATCACTTTGAGGATGTATTGGGGCGTGGATTTGGCAGGGGCACCTTTCCCCGGCCTAGCGAGCTGTGTGGATGCTGATGGGGCTACGATGAAATTTCCCAAGGTGTTGACAAGCCCGCTACCCTGTAGTAAAGATACGTCACCTTTTTAATTACGCATCCATGCCTCAAGTACAGTATCCTCCTCACCATACTGTATGGAACGATCTAAAGTTATCTACCTGGGCATCAGCCTCCCAGATAAGGTTTACTGCGTGGCTGGCCGGGTAGTCAGCAGCTAGCCTGATCATCTGCCGGAGACCAAGCCAGGTTGAAGAGGATGCAACTATCAGGCACACAAGTGGCTACGCCAGAAACCGCGCCACATTACCCTCAGAAAGGAGAAGGTACACACTTGTTAGCAACTCAAGAGTGGAAAGGTTTCGCTGGGTTTGCCCCTTCCTTGGGTTATCCCGCCGGGCTCACGTTATTTCAACAAGGGGCTCACCTCCACGAGATCTACTTCATCAATCGTGGCCTGATCAAGCTGCTTCACCTGGATGCAGAAGGCCGCGAGTTGATAGTCAATCTCCGCTACCCCGGTTGCCTCCTCGGCGCGGCTTCGGTCTTACTTCTGCGCCCTTGCCCCGTGACCGCTGTCACGGTCACCCCATGTTCGTTACAGCGTGTTTCAGCCGCCGACTTTCGGCAACACTTGACGGTTGACCCCAAACTCGGCTGGTACCTCCATCAGATGCAGAGTTGGGAGATCTATGAACAGACCGCCCGCCTGGCGCAAATGGGAGACCGGGTGGTCCGCCACCGGTTGGAGGAGGTCCTGTGGCAGATGCTTTCCGTGCTTGCCCCTGATCCGTCGCCGGCCGGAGTCAAAGTGCAATTGCCGCTCAAGGATAAAGAGATCGCACAGTTGATCTCCGCCACCCCAGAGCATGTCAGCCGGCTGTTCAAGCAGTTGCACGAGGCAGGGCTTGTGCGTCGGGCAAAAGGCTGGACGATTATTCCCGACCCGCGGCGGCTCTGGCACGCAGACACCCCGGAGAGAAATTACGCGTACCTGGACCAAAACTAGGAAGGTGGCCGTCTCGGCCCGGCAAATCGACCAAAAACTTGATCACGATCAAGATCGGACTTGATCAGGATCATTGGAGCCGTGGGGTGAGTGAGCGCATGATGGCGGCGCGTTGACTGAGATTCATCGGCAGTGGCCAATCACCGCCCCTGTTGTTGAGGGTTTGCTACTGTAGGTGGACGGTCGCGAGTTTAGTCAGTCAGGCCTCCCCTCGGGCACCTTGATGAGGCAGTTATCAAAAATAAGGCCGGTGCTCGTGTGACCCCCTCTATTCCATTACCCCATGATGGTGGTTCAATCCCCTCTACCCCGACCTTTTTCTTTAAGCCTCCCCAAGACTCTTGAGCCGTTCGGCATTGGTGTGAATTGCCAAGCTTTCAAGAAAGCTTGGCTGCCCCCCGGTCACGAAGCTGGCCTGATCATCTGCCGGATGCCAAGCCAGTCTGAGAAGTAAACTGATGATGCCGTCCTAACGCACCAGCTGGGGCGGGAGAGTAGTCTTTTCCAGCTTACCGCAGGGGCCTCCTCGCGCTGCACGCCCATAGCTTGCAGCGCGGCGAAGGAGAAGTGTGCCTGCACGAAAGGAGAGCGCATGTCGCGGAGGAATTCCCACCCACAGAAGCGGCGCGATGAAACGCAGGTTAGTCGGTGGAGAACGGCCGTCGCCATCACCCTGATACTGATTCTCATCGCTGCAAGCGGAATTCTGGCGTATCGCCCAGCATTTCGGGTTGCAGCCACTTCATATAAGGCGGTGAACCAGCCACTAGCCTCGCCGGTTTCCCTTTCCCCCACCGACCCATCAAAGGAGTACATCTACGCTGGCAGCAAGCTCATCGCGACAGAGCAACCGATGTTCAATGACGTGCTCATGGGGAGTCAATTTTACGATTTTATCGTCGCGATAGCAGAGAAGGGGGTCACTGCGGGTTGCGGTGGAGGCAGCTACTGCCCCGCCAGCAACGTCACGCGGGAGCAGATGGCAGCCTTCATCATCAGAGCGCTGGGCATCTTCAACCCGCCGACCAACGTACCGCAGCGCTTTGCGGATGTGCCGCCATCGAACCAATTCTATGGCTTTATCGACCAAATGGCCGCCCGAGGGATCACCTCAGGCTGTGGCGGCGGTAACTACTGTCCGCAAAATAATGTGACACGCGAACAGATGGCAGCCTTCATCATGCGGGCGCTAGGTATCTTTAATCCAGACACCAATGTCCCGCAACGCTTCCTAGACGTGCCGCCGTTCCTCAACAATGATCCGAATCAACCCAATCCCTTCTATGGCTTCATTGACCAGATGGCCGCCCGCGGGATCACCTCGGGCTGCGGCGGCGGTAACTACTGTCCGAGCGATTTCGTGACGCGTGAGCAGATGGCAGCCTTCTTGGTCAAGGCATTCAACCTGTAGGCATTATTAGGTGGGCGACGCGCGAGACCGCCGACTGAGAAGATCAGAGAAGAAGGGGAAGACAGCAGGCGGAGAAATACTGACCGCCCCCAAAGGAGCGAAGCAGTGAAACAGAGCTTCGTTAACCAGCACAGTCAAAACGCCGGATCAACTGAAAGGCGTCTACCGGTATGAGAGCTGCATCACATCCTCTCAACGAAAGGGAAAGATACCATGTATCCAATTTGTCCAAACTCAGCGCCGAGGAATTGTCGCTCGCGCTTAGTCAAGATGACTCTTATGGTATTCATCATTACCTTCATCACTCTCATCAGCTTAGCCGTGAGCGCGCGAGCTTGGTTCGCCAAGACCGCGGTGGTTGTCAAATCATCTGCCGCAGGTTCGAGTCAATCCCTTCCACTCCGCGGTCCGGTGCAAGTCGTGCGCTTCACCCTCTACGACGTGGGGATCTACCCGCGCGTGGCTCACGCGCGCAAAGGGATCGTCGGCGTCGCGATTGAGGATCTTTCAGGCGGCACCATGGGGTTGATGATCGGACTTCAAACTGGCCAGGTGCTCGTGCCGGTCGGGCAAGTGTTGCGCCAATTGCCCCAATGGCGTGGGAGGGCCGATTTCCAGCTTCAGCCTGGGCAGTATCAGGTCTCCGACGCCAGCCACCCGGCCAACCGCGCGACGCTGATCGTTGATCCATAATCGGCGATGGGCCGGAAGTGATCATCACAATTCATCGCACTCTGACAGGAGCAAACCGCTATAATGCCGAAGACGCCTTGCCGAATCTATCTTACCCGCTTACTTACTGCGCTGATCATGTTGCCCGCCGTTTGTATAGTGGCGACGGCCCAAGAGTCGAGCCAGTATGACCGAGGTACACCGCCGCAGCACGCCGCAGGAGTATCCTCACTCGGCAGCTACACCTCAACCGACCTGGGGACGGTCAATCTCAGCAATGGCGCGCTCAATTTCAAACTGCCGCTCGGTCAGGTGGGCGGCCGCGGCTTCTGGCTGCCGCTCACGCTCAACTACAGCAGCAAGCTCTGGTCGGCCCGCCGCGGTCAGGAATATGTCACTGACCCGACCCCGCCGGGGCATCTTGAGCCAGTGTGTTGGGCCGTCTACGACGATACCGCGAGCCCGGTGGATGCTTATGACAAGCTCGTCGCCGGCTGGACGGTCGGGGCCGAGCCGTTCTTGAAGGCGCGCGGCGTCGGCATCGGCCCACACCAGAACACTGTCACCGGCGGCACCGACTATAATTACGTGGTCGTCAAACTCACGCTCGTGCTGCCGGACAAGGGCGAGATTCAACTGCGGGATGATCAAACGGATGGGGTGCCCCTGGGAGCGCAAGTGGACACGGTTCCCGGTTACGGCTTCCGCGACCAGGACGGCTACCGCGGGCGGCGCTGGCACGCGACCGACGGCTCCGGCCTGATCTTCTTGAACGATAGCGATAACGGCGTGGTCAATGGCAACTTGTCAGGCACGGTTATCACCTCCGATGGCACGCGGTATCACTTCACAATGATTAGTTCCACCGCCGCTCCTTCGGTCTATCTCAACCTCATTGCCCGCTGCGACTCGGTGATTGACCGGAATGGCAATCTTATCCAGATCAGTTACCCCCCCAGTGGGACTGAGGTTGATTACACCGACCAGCTTGGCCGCGTCACCAGGTTGCAGCAGAATGTGCCTGACCCTACCAATCCGAATGTCACCCTGGCGTTGCTGGTGACGCTGCCGGGCTATAACGGACAACCGCGCTACTACAAGGTCAAGACTGATGTCATGAACTTGCACTACCGCACCGGCATCAATCCGATCAACCCTGTCCTGCCGGTCATCAACGGCGACGGCGACCCGCTCGGCTACGGCTATGGCTGGTCTGGCCCGCACACTTCACTTTTCCCCGACTCCTACGGCCGCTCGGCAGAGCAGATTGATAACCTGCCGGTGGTGACCGAACTGGATTTGCCCGATGGGCGGTCGCTGCGGTTTGCTTACAACGCATTTGGTGAAGTCGCAGAGGTCCAATTACCCACCGGAGGGAAGATCCAGTACGACTATGCCTATCAAGCGGGTTTGCCGACCGGCAATTCACATCATCTGGAGGTGCATCCGACGTCGAACCAGGCGACGAGTAATGTGACGCAGATCGACCGCGCGGTGGTGGCCAAACGGACCTATCCTGATGGCTCGACCCTGGAGGGAAGCTGGAGTTATAGCTACAGCGCGCAGACCGACGCCAGCCTGGTCACAACCCAGGGCACAACCGAAGTCAGCGTGACCTCAGCCGCCGGAGCACTCTCGGACCAGTGGCATTTTTTCCTGACTGGGCAGCGCTACCTCGAATCAATCAATGGCAACCTGGACGGGACCGGTTACACGCTCTGGTCGACCGGCTTGGAGCGGCGCAGTGAAATGCGCGATGTCGGAGGGCTCCCCTTGACCGCCACCGAACAGGACTGGACGCAACGCACTTCGGTAGTGTGGTTTTGGAGTGGCGGACAGCAACAGCCGGAGAATGACAACCGGGTCAACGAAACGCGTCATTACCTGGATACCGGGAGCTTTGCCAAAACCGACACCTTCTATGACAATCTCAACAACCGGACCGCTAACAACGTCACCGAAATGCAGGAATACGATTATGACGGCACGCTCAAACGCCGCACCGTGATCAGCTATTTCACCAACAGCACGTACAGCAGTGACGGCGTCCACTTGCTGCGCCTCCCGCAACAGATTTCAGTCTACGAAGGGGCGAGCAACGAGAGGGCCAGGACGATCTACGAGTACGACAACTACACGGCGGATACCTACCATGCGGGTTTGGAGGATTACTTCTCAGTCGCTCCCTCAATCACTGGTCATGACGCCTCCTACGGGAGCGGCTACCTGACACGCGGCAACCAGACACGCGTCCAAAAATGGCTGAAGGCGATCAATGGCAACCCCGAACGTTACCTCGACACCTACCCGCGCTACGACAGCTTGGGCAATGTGATCTCAATCAAAGACCCGCGCGGCAATGTAACCACTTTCGATTTCACGGATGATTTCGGCGCTGGCAGCAATCCGGGCGGAGGCCTTGGCGGCAGCTATGGGCTGACCTATGCGCTGCCTACTCTGGTGACCAGTCCGCCGCCTAACCCCGGTGAGCCGCCGCACACTGCCCGCAGCCAATATGACTTCTCGACCGGGCTGTTGACTGGCTTCAAAGATCGCAACAACATCGTCACGCAGACGAGCTATAACGATCCGTTCGATCGCCCGACGCTGATCAATACCGCGCTGGGGACGGCCGTGGAGACGCACACCGCCATATACTACGCCGGGCTCTCGCCAGCAACGGTCTCCGGCGTCACACTCACCAACAATGACGTGTTGACGGCCACGGACCTAAACGCCGCGGGTGACGCCAATCTGCGCACCTGGACCCATACGGATGGGTTCGGGCGCACCATAGAAAGCTGGTCGCGCGACCCGCAGGGTAACGCGAAAGTGGTCACAGTTTACGACGCGCTGGGGCGAGTGTGTCAGAAGAGCAACCCCTACCGCCCCTCGTTGAATCAGAGCCCGGACTATACGACCACGGCCTACGACCTGGCCGGGCGGGTGGTGTCCGTGACCACGCCAGACTTCGCAGCGGTGTCTACGGCTTACTACGGCGCGCAAGTGTTAGTGACCGACCAGGCGGGCAAGCAGCGGCTGAGCCAGACCGACGCGCTCGGCCGGTTGATCAAAGTTTGGGAAATCACCCCGCCAGACGGGGCTACGGTCAACGTCTCATTCGGGAGCCCACCACAGCAGTTGACCGGCTACCTGACGACTTACGACTATGACGCGCTCGACAATCTGATCACGGTGACACAGGCGGCCCAAACGCGGGGCTTTGTCTACGACTCGCTCAAGCGGCTGAGGACGGCCACCAACCCGGAGAGCGGCACGACCTCTTACGATTACGACGAGAACGGCAACCTCTGGCACAAGATCGATGCGCGCAGCGTCACGACCACCTTCACCTATGACGCGCTCAATCGCCTGACCCTCAAGAACTATAATGATGCCACGCCAGCGGTTAATTATTATTATGATACACAAGCGCTGCCGGCTGGGGCACCGGCTATTGCCCAAGGCGCTGCGATCGGGCGGCTGGTGGCGGTCACCTATGGCGGGACCAGCGCAGGGGCTTACTACTACAGCTATGATGCCCGGGGTCGAGCCCTGCAAAGCTTGCAACGGACCGAGGGGCAGGATTATATTTTGAGCTACCAGTATAATCTTGCCGGTGGGATGAAATCGGAGACTTACCCTTCGGGGAGGGTGGTGATGACAGCTTATGATCCGGTGGGCCGAGTGAGCGGGGTCAGCGGGCACACGGCTGCGGGGGATAAGACCTATGCCAGCGCCTTCAGTTACACCGCGCACGGGGCGGTGTCACAGATGAACCTCGGCAACGGGCTGTGGGAGCACACCAGCTACAACTCGCGGCTGCAGGCGGTGGAGATCGGGCTCGGGACCGGGGCCACCGCCGCCGCCTCGAACCTGCTCCTGCTCGGCTACGCCTATGGGAGCACCGACAACAACGGGAATCTGCAGAGCCAGACGATCACCACCGGGATGGGCACGAGCAACCAGGTCACGCTCACCCAGAGCTACAGCTACGACGGGCTGAATCGGCTGCAGACGGCCAGTGAGAGCGGCGCGGGCTCAGGCTGGTCGCAGAGCTATGGCTATGACCGGTACGGCAACCGCGCCGTCACCTCCGGCTACGTGCCCAACTCGGCACTCACCCCGCAGTCGCTCTCGGCCTTCGACGCGCGCACTAACCGGCTGCTCGGGAGCGGCTACGACGCGGCGGGCAACCAGACCGTGGATGCCGTAGGCCGGGGCTTCAGCTACGACGCAGAGAACCGGCTGGTGGGCTTCAGCGACGGGTTGGGGAGCACGGCCAGCTACGGCTACGACGGGGAGGGCCGCAGGGTGAAGAAGGTGAGCGGGGGTACGACGACGCTGGTCTATGTGTATAATGCGGTGGGGCAGTTGATCGCGGAGTACACGAGCCCGGATGGGGGAGCCATCGGGGGGCTGAAGTATGTGACGAGTGATCACCTGGGAAGCGCGCGGGTGGTGAGTGGCGGCAATGGTGGGTTGGTGAGGATGAGGTATGACTACCTGCCGTTCGGGGAGATGATCGGGGGGAACATTGGCGGGCGGGGGACGGTGAATGGCTACAATGGGGCCGATACACTCCGCCAGAAGTTCGCCGGGAAAGAACGGGATACTGAAACGGGGCTGGATTATTTTCTTGCTAGGTACTACTCATCAACACAGGGAAGGTTCACAAGCCCAGACGAGTTCAAAGGCGGACCGCATGAAATATGGGTGTTAGGAAGCGGAGACCCGGAAAAGCAAGCGCTTGTGTCCGCCGACATCACTAACCCACAATCGCTGAACAAATATCAGTACTGCTTTAATAATCCCCTGAGGTACGTGGATCCAGACGGCCAAGACCCCCAAGAAGGGGCCGCTCTTAACCAGGATCGAGATGTCAAGGAATACCTGGAGGGCAAGATCACCAAAGAGGAGTATATAGCTCGCCAAAACGCGCGAGCCGCCGGGGCGATAGCCGGCTTAGCCATCGTCGGGGCCGCTATTGGGGGACCAGAGGTTGGAGCAGCAATCATCAGATGGATGATGCGAACCCCTCAAACGGTGCAGCAGGTCACGCAAGATCTTATCCAAGCATCTACTGGCAATCCGGCACCGGGTGGGCCGGGGACGCTGACAATTGCTGTGAAGACGCGTCTTGCCGTGGAAGAAATCAGTACCGGCGTTCGGTTCGCAAAAAGGGAAGGATTGGGGCTTGTCGAGAGTGGGCATGTCGGTGAAGAGTTTTATGCCATAGTTAGCGGCGTTCGCAAGACGTTTGATGCTATGGGGGTCCCGCAGGCGTACAAGAACTTTGGCTCTGGCGCCGACTTCTTTAAATCGATTGTGAGGCATGTGAATAAGTCGGTTGATTACGTCATCATCGACTTGAAGGGAGCCTCTAAGGACCAGATTAAGGCCATCAAGGGATTCGTAAGTGGCCTAACGAAGGAGCAGCAGGATAAAATCAAATACCTCGAATAAGAGAAAATATCATGGCGGTAATAGGTTTTTCAGACAAACCAGAGGAAATTTGGTGTGTTGCAGGATGGGCCTTCCGGCAAGTGCTGGACGACGTAATTTCCCAGTACCCGGAAGATTCAGAGATGGCCGACGCATTCGCCCGGTCAAAGACCTATAGCGGCCTCAATGTCGATTCGCTGGAGCCTGAGCTTGCAGCCAAGGTCACCAATGCCATCTGGCAAGTGGCTACAGGCATCTTGTCCGGAGCAATCCGATCAGGCATCTACGACCAGACCTATGGCGACGCGAGAACAGTCGAGCAGTACCGAGAGGGGTTGCAACAATTGCTAGAAGCTTTTCCCGCTGCTTGGAGAGGAGAGCGTGATCTTGAGCGAGGGCCACCGCGCTGAATAGTTGCCGTTGCAGCCCCACCAAGATCGAAGGTCTCAGAAATTCTGTGTAAGTGACCTTCATTGATTTGCGGTAAAGGAAAGGTTGGATGATAACGCCGGGTTATGTCTGGCAAACAGCGCCCGCACATAACGAGCGTGATCGTCCGCCCAGCAGATGAACCTGGGCAACGGGCTGTGGGAGCACGCCACCTTCAACTCCCGGCAGCAGGCGGTGGAGATCGGGCTGGGGACCGGGGCCACCGCCGCTGCCTCGAATCTACTGCTGCTCGGCTACTCTTACGGGACGACAAACAACAACGGAAACTTGCAGAGCCAGGCAATCACCATCGGGCTGGGCACCGGCAGCCAGACCGCGTTCAACCAGAGCTACACTTATGACCCGCTCAACCGCTTGCAGACGGCGAGCGAGAGCAGCACGGGCGGCTGGACGCAGAGCTATGACTACGACCGGTGGGGCAACCGTGCGGTGACAGGTGGGTATGTGCCCAACCCGGCGCTCACCCCGCCGTCGCTGGTCGCCTTCGACATGGGGTAAAAGATCATTTTGTACGCCTGACAGGCGGGGCAGCAGGCGTGAAAGATCGTTTCGCGCGGGCGAAAGATGGCTCCCGCAGCATGGAATTTGATCTTCACCGCGTGGAAGATGGTTTCGCCAGCGTGAGAGATAGCTTTGACTGCGTGAAAGATAACCTTCACCGCGTAAAAGATGATGCTGCCAGCGTGAAAGATGGTTTTCACAGCGCGAAAGATAATCTTCATCACGTGGGATTTGGTTTTGTCAGCGTGAAAGATGGCTTTGACATGGCAAAAGATGGTTTTGACTGCGTGAAAGATCATCCCGACAGCCTGAGAGATGGCTTGCACAGCGTGAGAGATGCCTGGTGCGAGTCACGCGAGAGCCTGGAAAAGGATCAGGCGCGTTCTGCGTCAGGGGAAATTCGTGCAGTTTGACTGAAGTGGCCGCTAGAGCTTCAAAATCTTCGCCGCGTTGTCGTACAGAATCTTCTGGCGCACCGGCGGCGCGAAGCCTTCCAGCGCGTCGAAATCAGCCAGCCACCGCTCCGGCATGATGAAAGGGTAATCGCTCCCGAACAGGATGCGGTCCTGCAACCGCGTGCGGGCTTCATCCATAATCACTTTGGGGATGTATTTCGGCGACCACCCGGAGAGGTCCATCAAGACGTTCGCCTTGTGGCCGATGATTGCGAGCATCTCCTCGTGCCACGGCCAGGCCGGGTGGGCGCCGATGATCGTCAAAGCGGGGAAGTCGGCGGCCACTTGGTCAAGGTAGATCGGCCGCGTGTAGTCGAGCTTGATGCCCATCCCGCCCGCGACGCCGGCGCCGAGGCCGTTGGTCCCGGTGTGGAAGAGCGCGGGCACGCCCAGCTCGCTGATCTTTGCGTAGAGCGGGTAGAAGCGCGGGTCGTTGGGGTGAAAAGCCTGCACGCCCGGATGAAACTTCGCCCCCTTCAATCCGAGTTCGGTGATCGCGCGTTCGATCTCTTCCACCGCCCGCTTCCCTTTCCAAGGGTCGACGCTGGCAAAGCCGATGAACCGGCCCGGAAACCGGCGGACGATCTCCGCGACCTCGTCGTTCCTGAGTGGCGGCAAGCCGGTCGCCGTCTCCGCATCCCAGGCGAGCAAGACGCCGATGATGTCGAGGTCTTCGTAATGGCGGGCGACCTCTTCCATTTGGCGCAGCGGCACGCTGGTCCGGAAGAACTTCTCGGCCGCCGCCGTGAAGGGTTTGATCGCCCCTTGCAGGAAACTGGCCGTCGGCAGATGGACGTGCATATCTATTGCTCTGGGCATGGGCTTCCTCCGTTAAGCCGCGCTCACCAAGGCTAAGTAACCGGGCGAAAATTTTGCGACAGCCTTCATTTTCCATTTGCCATTTGTCATTCACCATTGGTCATTGACCGAGTGGCGCAACTCCGTGCAATGACCAATGAACAATGGAAAACGGAAAATGGAAAATGAACAGGTGCTTACTTCTCCTTCCCTTCACTGCCCCCGACAATCGTCTTCTCGCCCTCTCGCCGGATCGGGTCGAGCTTGCGGTCAAGGAGTAGCTTGTTCAGGTTCGCGAGATCGGCTTTGAGTATTCCGTCCAACCGGCCGCGGAGGGCGTCCAACTGCGCCGAGAGCTCGCGGAAGACCACATAGGATTGCCCGGTCGGTCGCCCGTCGCCCGTCTCGATGCTCCGCCGCAAAGCGGCGATCTGGTTATTGAGCTTGATCGGGAAGTTCAGCGGGTCCTGGCTGCTCCGGTTGCGGACCTGATAGACCTCCTCTTCCACCGCGCTGAGCTTCTTTGCCACCTCTTCGCCGGCCGCCGTGACTGCCTGGTCCCGAGCCTTCTCAGCGCGGTCCTGGATCTGCTTCTTGATCTCGCGGATGAGGATTACCATTCCATTCGCCTCGCTCGTCTGGTCGCGGACCTTTAGCGCCAGGTTGAATTGCTCTTCAAGGTCGGCATCAGTCACGCCCACCAGCCGCGGGTCTTTCTTGATGGTGAAGCTGCGGGTTTGTGTCTGGCCGTTGGCCGTGAGCCGGGCCTGGTAATCTCCCGGCGGGGCGAGCGGCCCGGTCTCGGCGCGGGCGCCCCACAGGACCATGCCTTCGAAGACCTTTGCCCCAGGATAGCGCAGGTCCCAGACGAAACGATTCGTGCCGGCCTTCCGCGCCGGAGGCTTCGGGGCCGGAGGGCCGAAGGACTCTTCTTCTCCGCCTGTTCCCTCCCCTGTCTTCTTTTTGTCGTCTTCAGGAGTGCCGGTGAAGGTTCGGATGACTTGCCCTCGTTTGTCGAGAATCTCGATGGTGACTTTGTCCGACGGCCGCTTCAGGTAGTAATCGATCACCGCCTGGTTCACCGACCGAAAGGCCGTGCGTGGTTGGAAGAGGTGTACTTCAGCGCTCGCCAACTCAAGGGTGAGTTGCCGCAGGAGGCCGATGTCGTCAAGCACGTAGAACGAGCGCCCGTGGGTCGCGATCACGAGGTCGTTCTCTTCCACGACCAGGTCAGAGACTTGAGTGTCCGGCAGGTCGAGCAAGAGCGATTGCCAGTTGGCGCCGTCGTCAAAGGAGACGTAGATGCCATGCTCCGTGCCGGCGTAAAGCAGGCCGGCCCGCTTCGTGTCTTCGCGCACCGCATGGACATAATCATCAGCGGGGATGCCGTTCACGATCTTGGTCCAGGTCTTTCCGTAATCATCCGTCTTGTAGATGTACGGCCGGCGGTCATCAAGCTGGTAGCGTTTCGCCGCCAGGTAAGCCGTTCCCGGTTTGAGCGGGGAGGCGTCGATGAGGCTGATGCGGCTGAACTCGGGCAGGTCCGGCGGCGTGATCTTCTCCCAATGCTTCCCGCTGTCGCGCGTGATGAAGGCCAGCCCATCATCCGAGCCCGTCCAGATCGTCTGCGACTCGTGCCGCGACGGGGCGATGGTGAAGATGGTGCCGTAGATTTCCGGGCCGTTCTGGTCTTTCGTAATCGGCCCGCCCGAATCGCCCAGCGTCTTGGGGTCGGCCCGCGTCAGGTCAGGGCTGATCCGTTCCCAGCTCTGCCCATCGTTGGTCGTCTTCCACAGGTGCTGGGACGAGGTGTAAAGGACCTGCGGGTCGTGCGGCGAGAAGACGATGGGGAAGGTCCACTGCCAGCGCTCCTTGAGCGCGCCCGCGGGCATCCCGGAGAAGAATAGAGGATAGACTTGGATGTCACGAATGTGGCCGGTGCCGCGGTCGAAGCGAGTCAGCAGCGCCCCCTGGCTCCCAGCATAGAAGAGGTTCGGCTTGGTTGGGTGCGGCGCGATGTAGCCGCTCTCGCCCCCGCCCACCGCATACAGCGCCGGCACGGCCCGCGCCATCCGCCCGCCATCACTCGGCACGCAGACGGTCGAGTTGTCTTGCTGGGCGCCGCAGACGTGATAGGGAAAGTCTCGGGTCGTCGCGACATGATAAAGCTGCGCCGTCGGGTAGCCCTGCCCCGTCCACGTCTCACCGCCGTTGACCGAGACGTTGGCGCCGCCGTCGTTGCTGTTGACCATCCGCTGCGGGTCATTCGCCGCGATCCACAAGTCGTGGTTGTCTCCGTGCGGCACGCGAATAGTCTTATAGGTCTTCCCGCCGTCGGTCGATTTGTAGAAGCCGGTGTTGAGGACATAGATCGTATCGCGCGCTTTCGGGTCGGCGTAGATGCGCGAGTAGTAGAATGCCCGCTGGCGCAGCCTACGATCTTCACTCACTCTCTTCCACGTCGCGCCCGCATCGTCTGAACTGAACACGCCGCCGTCTTCGGCCTCGACGATCGCGTAGACGCGCTTCGCATCAGCCCCCGAAACGCTGACGCCGATCTTGCCGATGATGCCTTTCGGCAAGCCGTCGTGGCGCGTGATCTCGGTCCAAGTCTCCCCGCTGTCCGTGGATTTGAACAGTCCGCTCTCCGGTCCGCCGCTTGAGAGACTCCACGGGGTGCGATAGGCATCCCAGATCGCGGCGAACATCACCTGTGGATTCTGCGGGTCGAAGCAGAGATCGACCGCCCCGGCCTTGTTACTCCGGAAGAGAATTCTCTGCCACATTTTGCCGCCATCTTTTGATCGGAAGACACCGCGCGCATCGTTCGGGCCGTAGGGGTGGCCGAGCGCCGCCACGTAGACGAGGTCCGGGTTCGTCGGGTGCACGCGGATGCGAGCAATCGCGTGTGTGTCGGCCAGCCCGACGTGCGTCCAGGTCTTGCCGGCATCGGTTGATTTATACACGCCATCGCCCTGCATGATGTTGCCGCGCAATTCCGTCTCGCCCATGCCGATGTAGACGACGTCGGGGTTGGACTCAGCGACGGCCACGGCCCCGATGGAGGAGCTTTTGATTTGGCCGTCGGTCACAGGCTTCCACGTCACGCCGCCGTCCGAGGTCTTCCACAACCCGCCGCCGACTGCGCCGAAGTAGTATTCGAAGGGCCGGCTCGCGCTGCCCGCGCAGGCGATAGACCGGCCGCCACGAACGGGACCGATGCTGCGCCATTTGAGGGCGTTGAAGAAGGCGGCGTCGTACTTCCGGGCTGTCTCCGGTGCTGGAGATTGAGCTTGAGACCTGACGCCCGGATGAGTCGCTAACAACGCGAGCGCGAAGCTGATGCCACGAGTCAGAACCTTCAAGGTTTGATGCATGCTGAGACCTCCGTTGGCTAGCACTAGATTTGAGCACTCGCTGGATGGCGAGCGGGTGACGGATTGAAAGTAATGAAAGCGTAGACCATATAGCGGCAGCCGCATGCCAGGTCAACGGTGACGGGCGAGACCCAGCGGCTGGCATTATCTTTACGGACCTGCAACACGAGCAGCGTACAGAGGGTCGAAGACTACGATAACTTTGACGATCTGTGAAAGATAACGAGTTTTATCTTTCATAGTCAGAGGGGCAGTATATACCCTGGGTGGAGGGCGTCAAGAGAGGGTAAGGGGCGCCTGTGGACAAGGCAGGAAACTGGCTACGAAGAAGAGGGCGCCGGCGAGATTCATTTATAGGCGTCAACCGGCGGCTGATACTGCGAGTAAGATTGCCGTTCCAGATACGGCTCTCTCAGCACATCGAGATCGTCCTTGCCCTCCTTGACCAATGCGATCGCCTCCCTGAAGCAGGCGGTGAAACTCGGCTCGATCCCGTACTCGGCACAAGCCGCGCTATGCCGACCGACGATCTGGTCAACGCGCCGCCGGCCTTCAGGCGCGAGTTGGGCGTAGCGTTGCCGGTCGAGGTCTCTGGATTTGGCGCGTTGATCCGCTAACGACTGACTACAATTGCGACCGGATGACATCTCGGACACCTTGGCTTTCTCCTTGCGCGGGGCAAGAGAGGTGGACTAATCAGTGGCGTGTTCGCGTCAAAGGAGATTCAGTGGCGAGAAGGCGGCAACAATTAATCAGTTGACTGAATGAAGCGGATCCTATTATGCGCTCCCCAAGAGGGGAAGACAAGGAAAAGCCCAGCCACGCACTCTCGCCCCCGCTCCCCTGCCACCTTTGACGGCCAGATCCAGGATTGTGCATGGCGATGAGTTGGCTGATGAGCCAGGCTGCCATCGTGAGATTGGCGAGATCGCCGATTTTATCTGCGCGCCAGCGGCGCTGTTCGGGAGAAAGCATCAGAGGTGAAGATGAACTCGGGGTATCCTGGCACGCTCCCGCGATTCGTCAGGGAGGAGAGAATTATTTGTCATCGGCAGCACCTATCGGGTCATCACTCAATGGAAAAGAATTCGACTTCACCCTTCAATGAACCCAAGAGTCTCTTCGTCCGGGTAATTTCCGGCTCCCATTTTTTGGCCGCGTGTGCCTCCAGATGCTGGAGCAGCGTCTGGAGTGCGAGACTATACTGCGCTCCCACCTCCAGGCACCGTTGAGCGGCCCCCACTAATTCGTCGCCTTGCCCGTCGGGGTTGTGGACCGCCCAGTAATCACTCTGCGCCTGGGCGAAGGTGGTGCCGGCGCGGTAAGCGCGCTGTTGGAGCTGGAGCAGTTCAGGGTTCATGTTTGGCCTCGATTCCTGGGACGGTTTAGAGCTCGCCTTTAAGGCAACAGAGCGGAGTTGGTGTTTCGGCTCGGCTCCCCTCAGCTCGGGGATGAAAGGAAAATGGCCAGAGCCAAGTTAATCAAGGCCCTGGCCATGCTTCCGAAGATCGATTATCGTCTTCGCTCTCGCGGGTAGACCTTAGTACCGGCTGCCGCCACCGAACCCGCCGCGGCCTTCCCTCGGCTTGGCCGGGTTGACCTTGAGGTTGCGGCCGTTGAGGTCCTTCCCATCCACGGCCTGGATCGCGGCCTGGGCCTGCTCATTTGTGGACATCTCCACGAACGCGAAACCGCGCGACTGACCCGTGTCGCGGTCGGTAATGAGACTCACCGAATCGACCTGACCCGACTGGGTAAAGAGCTCTTCAAGGTCTTGTTGGGTGGTCTGGAAAGACAGGTTCCCGACATAAAGTTTACTGGACATATTTTCTCCATAAATGAAGCGAAGCGAGCGAGCGCAAGGCAGGAACGGTTCCCAGCTAACGACACCGGCACTCAAATTTCAGAGTGGCTTCGTAGAGTTAGTAATTACCTGCTCCGTGAAGCGACCGATTGCACAAGTTCGTACCGATGAACGAGCCAACACCGTTGGTGCTGCAGAGTAGGATGATGAACACTCAAGCATCATACCACCAATCCGGTTAGGTTCCTAGTGCAACCTGCACACCGGTCGCAATCAGGGTGTAATTAAAAGTGCGACTCAGCTTTGTCCCGGAGGGACAGGGGAGATTAGCCGGTGCTGCGAACCCATTGGTATCTACACAAGTGGCGACGGTGTTTGGAGTACAGGCTTTAGCCTGGTTTTAGCGTCGGCTCGCGCTGCCCGCGCAGGCGATAGACCGGCCGCCACGCACGGGACCGATGCTGCGCCATTTGAGGGCATTGAAGGATGCGGTGTCGTACTTCCAGGCTGCCCCCGGCGCTGGAGATTGAGCTTGAGTGGTGACGCCCGGATGAGTCGCTAACAACGCGAGCGCGAAGCTGATGCCACGAGTCAGAACCTTCAAGGTTTGATGCATGCTGAGACCTCCGTTGGCTAGCACTACATTTGAGCACTCGCTGGATGGCGGGCGAGTGACGGATTGAAAGCAATGAAAGCTTAGACCATATAGCGGCAGCCGCATGCAAGGTCAATGGTGACGAGCGAGACCTGGTGGCTGGCACTATCTTTACGGACATGCAACGCGAGCAGCGTATAAGGATCGAAGACTACGACAACTTTGACGACCGGTGAAAGATAAAAGCCGATTTCTTTCATAGTCACAGGGGCAGTATATACTCCGGGCGGGTGGCGTCAATAAGAAGAAAGGAAAATAAAAACACCTGTTCGGTGTCGCTTTGAGTGATCTGTAGGGTGTCCCAAAACCCTGGTTTTTGGACACTGATAGGGGCAGTGTAGCTGATGGAAGAGGGGAGTCAAGGTGAAGACGACAGCACTCGGCCGATGACAGTGGGAGGCACTACAGCAGGCGCCTCCCATTTGCCTTGATGCGCCCTATTTAGCTAGTCGGTAACATCCTAGCGAAGGACGTGGAAGAGCGTGCGATCCGCGTCAACACCGGCCACAGGCGCCTCAGCGTTAAAGAAGTCCACGAAACCCTTGGTCGCCGTGATCCCCTCGAAGACCGAGTCCGGTGTTCCCGCAAGGTGGCAACTGACGACGAGAGTCCCTTGTCTCCCATCCGAGTAGACGATCTGCAGGACCACAAGCCCCCCGCGCGCATCGGCTCCATTGCCGATGCGGTCAGTGCCTGGGAATGTGCCGGGTGCTTCCTCGAATCTGACGAGTCTTGTGACTAGGAACGTGCCGCTCTCGGTGATGCTACCAGCCGGGTTGCGTATCTCAAATGTCCCCCCGCCGGTCACCACTTGAAACAGCGGGAATAGTGCAGCCGCTGAGGGGGCGATGAGGGAAAAAGTTCCAGAACCGGTGATCGTGATCTTTGAGCCATCGCTCGCCCGCGCCGATGCTTTCCCGCCCGGCAGAATGTTGGGGGGCTGGAGGCTGGTGATGTCCCATTGAAACCGGACGCCATCCTGCGCAGAGAAGCTGAGGCCGCCACTGAGGGCAACAAGCAGAGCCGCAGCAATGAGAGGGAGAAACTTTTTCATAGTTTTGATCCTTTCTGAGCAAGGACTATTGGCGTAACAGCTCGCTTCAGAATCTTGCTCTTTCCGCAGTTGTTCAGGAGGAGTCAGGCCGCTGCTTGCGAGCACCAGCCTCATGCGACCCGCGCATCGAACTGGCGCGATAGCTGCAGCTCATAATGTTGCTCCTGGGTAAAACTGGTTGCGTGATTGACAGTGAGCTTTCTTTGGGATTGTTTGCCGGCTGCAAGGAAAGCTCACAACGGAGCAGAGTCTATCACAAGGAGTCAGAGTTAGCAAACCTACACGGGGGGCGGCAAATGAAAACCGCCGGTGAAGGGCGGATAGGGGGGTGTCCAAAAACCCCTCAAAAAATCAGCTTAAAAAACTGCGGTTTTATTGGGGTTTTGGGGCGGTGATTGAGGGTGTGCAAAAACTTGTAGCTCTGGACAGGGTAAGCAGAGCACGCTGAGGCGATTCGTCAAGCGGGGCATCGTCATCAGATGCGGAGGCGACAGATTCAATCATGAGTTTTATCTCTCGCCTGTCGTCAATCTCCCCTAAAAAGCAACCGGCAGATGTTCCAGCCCGCGGAGGATCAGGCTTCGCCGCCAGCGGGGCGACTCGGGCGCCGCTGCCAGGCGCAGATCGGGGAACCGACCGAATAAGGTCTGGATGGCAAGCTGTCCTTCCAGACGCGCCAGGGACGCGCCGAGGCAGAAATGCGCGCCCTGTCCGAAGGCCAAGTGCCGGTTCGGCTCGCGCATCAGGTCCAAGGTCTCCGGATCGGGAAACTGGGATTCGTCGTGGTTGGCCGACCCGAGCACGGCCGATACCAGTTCACCGCGCGGAATGATCATGGAGGCGATGGTGAACTGGTA